>FUFK010039536.1_pt1 | contig 17674 bp, 15 predicted proteins | sample 1021851 | NCBI WGS metagenome assembly FUFK01 (sample SAMEA51879418, study PRJEB19060) | metagenome | reverse complement strand
GAGACTAGAATCTATTAAACTATTAATTGAAAGAGAGTACAGAGATGAACTTTATCCAGATGATCTGAAGGATCCGAATCTACTTGATGAGAGCAGAAGGGTCCTAGACGAGCTTACGCAAATCTTTGGAACTGGCTCCATATATGAATTTCAGAAACTATAACTCCTACCTTTCAATTAATGGCGCTTTAAAAATAATAGAATGAATTTCTTCAGTTATAAATGGAGCAAAAGGGTGAATAAAAACGAGTATCTCCCTTAGAAGGGGATGTAGGTTGTCAGTTTCTCCAGTTTTTTTGCATTCTTCAATGTAAACATCACAAAACTTGTTCCAGAAAAACTCATAGACATGATTAATAGCTAAATCCAACCTATAATGATTTACATTATCCTCAACGTGGGCTTTTAGCTCTTCAAATTCTTTTAATATCCATTTATCAGATTCAGATTTAGCTTCAAAATTATTTCCTTTGTTTTCATAACCATTAATAAATCTTGCAGCATTCCACATTTTGGTACAAAAATTTCTAAACCCTTTTAATCTACCAATTTCAAAACTTATATCCTTAGCATTAGTTGCAATGGAATAAAATGTCATCCGTAAAGCATCTGTTCCATAAGACTCAATACCATTTGGGAATTGTTTTTTAGTTTTTCTAGCAATCTTTTCTGCTAAACCTTCTTGCATAAGATTTGACGTTCTTTTTTCAAGAAGATCTTCTAAAGATATACCATATATTAAATCAATAGGATCAATAATATTGCCTTTGGACTTTGACATTTTTTGTCCATTTTCATCTCTTATGAGGCCAGTAACATAAACATCTTTAAAAGGAATCTTTCCAGTAAATTCGATACTCATCATGAGCATTCTTGCAACCCAGAAGAAAATAATGTCAAAACCAGTAACTAATAGATTTGTTGGGAAAAAAGTTTTAAGATTTTTTGATTCATTTGGCCATCCCATTGATGCAAAAGGCCAAAGGCTAGAGGAAAACCACGTATCTAAAACATCATCATCTTGTCTTAGCGATCTATTATCAAGTGAATAATGAGTTCGCACTTCATCTTCAGAATACCCCACATAAACATTTCCATGATCGTCATACCATGCAGGAATTCTATGACCCCACCAGATTTGTCTGCTAATACACCAATCTTCAATATTATTCATCCAGTTAAAATAAGTTTTAATCCAGTTTTCTGGATGAAATTTAATTTCCCCATTTTCTACAGCTTTATTTGCCTTATTAGCCATGTCCTTTGTTTTTACATACCACTGATAACTCAGTTTGGGCTCTATAACTATATTTGAACGCTCTCCTCGGGGAACACTGATTTCATGTGGTTCCTCTTTTACAAATAAATCTAGTTTTTTAATTTCTTGAAGAACAAGCTTTCTTACTTTGAATCTGTCTAAATTTTTGAATGGAGAAGGGACATTATCATTACTATGCGCCTCATCAGTAAAAATATTAAGTGGTTCAAAATCTTCAATATCATCAGATATATGAACTTCATTATCTACACAATGAAGGCAGTATTTTTTACCAATTTCATAGTCATTAAAGTCATGCCCAGGAGTAATCTTAAGGCAACCCGTTCCGAACTCTTTATCCACATAGTCATCACCAATTATCGGGATTTTTCTCTTTACAAATGGGAGCTCAACTTTTTTTCCAATGATATCTTTGTATCTTTCATCTTTAGGATTAACTGCAATTGCCATATCTCCAAACATAGTTTCCGGACGTGTTGTTGCAACTGTTACAAAATCATCTGAACCTATAATTGGATACTTTATATACCAAATAAGACCTTTTTTTTCTTGTCTTACAACCTCCAGATCTGAAACCGCAGTTTTTAAAGATGGATCCCAGTTTACTAACCTATAACCACGATAGATTTTCTCTTTCCTGTAAAGCTCAACAAAAGCTTTTAGAACAGCTTCATTAAAANCNTCATCCAAAGTAAATCTGTAATTACTCCAATCAACTGAGTTACCTAACCTTTTAATTTGTCCAGTAATTTTATTTTCTGAAAATTCTTTCCACTCCCAAACTTTTTTAACAAAATCTTCTCTACCCAAATCATTTTTATCAATATTTTCTCTGGATAGATTGTTTTCAACGACCATTTGCGTTGCAATTCCTGCATGATCGGTACCCATCTGCCAATGAGTATTTACATCATTTAAGTGATTGTATCTGGCATAGAAATCCATTATCGAATACTGGAAGCTATGCCCCATATGAAGAGTTCCAGTTACATTTGGAGGTGGAATAACCTGCGAAAAAGTTTGTGAGGAGTTATTTTTACCTAAATTATTTTTTGCCCAAAGCTCTGACCACTTTTCTTCAATAATAAGTGGCTCATATCTTTTATCCATTTAGGTAAAAGTTCTTTAGCTTAGAATCAAATCACAAAGAAGAGGAACTGGCCTTCCTGTTCCACCTTTTTCATTGCCTTTAACCCATGCAGTTCCGGCAATATCTAAATGAGCCCAGCTATAGTCTTCTGTAAACTTTGATAAAAAGCATGCTGCTGTAACAGTGCCAGCACCAGCACCACCTATATTTGCTAAATCAGCAAAATTTGTTTTGGTGCAAGATTTATATTCATCCCAGAGAGGTAATTGCCATGCTCTATCGCCAGAATTTTCTCCAGCTTGCAANATCTTATCAGCAAGTTTTTGATCATTTGCCATTAAACCAGATGCATAGTTTCCAAGAGCAACTACACATGCTCCAGTTAATGTGGCTATATCGATTACATGAGCAGGCTTATATTTCTTAACATATGTAAGAGCATCGCAAAGTACTAATCTTCCTTCTGCATCAGTATTAAGGATTTCAATAGTTTGTCCTGACATTGATGTTACAACATCTCCAGGTTTAGTTGCATGAGCAGAGGGCATATTCTCAGCACATGCAAGAAGACCCACAACATTAACTTTTGCGTTGAGTCTCGCTAGAGCAATCATTACGCCAAATACCGAGGCTGCTCCGCACATATCCCATTTCATTTCATCCATTGCAGGGGATGGCTTTAACGATATACCACCAGTATCAAAGGTTATTCCTTTTCCTACCAGGACAATTGGTTTTTCACCAGCTTTTCCACCTTTATGCTCAATTGTCATCATTCTTGAAGGCTCATCACTTCCTCTTCCAACACTTAAGAAAGAACCCATTTTAAGTTTAGCCAAGTCTTTTTCATTAAAAGTTGAAATCTTTAATTTTGGAAATGGTTTTTTTAAGGCTTTAACTTTTCTTTCAATTATTCTTGGAGTACATAAATTTGCAGGCATATCGCCTAAATGCTTAGCTGCATTCATTGCTTCACCGACAGCAAAGCCAACCTTAGCTGAGGTTTTAAGCTTCTTCAAAGCCGAGGATGTTACAGAACTCGCTATGATTGAAGCCTTTTTTAAACTAGGTTTTACAACTGTTTTATTTTTAGAGCTACCAAAAATATATGCAGATGCTTCTATTTGTCTGCAACAAATCTCAGTTAACCAGCTTTCATCTTTCCCATCAGGACATTTGCATGCAAACATAACAGAGATGTCCTGTTTTCCAAGAGAATTAGCTATTTTTGAGATAGATTTAAATAGATCTAACCATAGGTAGGTATTAGATTTNTCAGGAGTCTTCATAAGCAGAACTTCTTTTGATGAAACACCATCGGGACTCTGAAGATTAAGAGACTTAGCTTTTGACTTCACAAAGGAATTTATAGATTTAAATAAACCACCCTTAGTTACTTTATCCATATGAATTAGCAATTTATTCTTTTTAGCAGACTTATCAACAAGGACTACCAAAAGAGAGGATTTATCTTTCACAAACTCTTTGCCGCTTAGATTTTTAACTGAAATGCTATTTAATACTCTGTAACTCATGAAATTCTCCTATTTCAACATTGTTAATATATTTATTGTAATGCATCATACTTATTAAAGGCATGTTTAAAAAGAATATTCTTTATAAAAGCATTAACCTTGAAGTTTTTAAAAACTTTTTAGGATGCTTAACCATTTTATTTATCCTTGTAGCTAGCTCAAGGTTATTAGGATATTTTGATAAATCAATTGCAGGAAATCTAGAGTCGGATTTAATCTTATCGATTCTAATTTTAAGGTCACCTGAGTTTATCAATCTGCTCATACCGCTTAGTTTCTTTCTGTCAGTATTAATTGCTCTAGGAAGGCTTTATATGGATCATGAAATTTATGCTTANCAGTCTGCAGGATATTCAAAGATAGCTTTTNTTAAGTCTTTACTCTTTCAAACATTTTCTTTAACAGTAATTTCAGTCTTTTTAAGTTTTTATGTAACTCCAGATTTTGAAAAAAGAGCAGATGAAATACTTAATTACTCTTCCATTGAAAAAAAGTTAAAATTGCTAAATGAGGATGAGCTAAGCCACATCTCAGATTCTTCATATCTTTACTTTTCTTCACGAAATGGAAATTATTTTAATCAGAGCATTTTCATTGAAGATGATGCAAATGGAATNTCAATAATTTCGGCTGAAAGACTTAAATTAATTGAAAAGAATAGAGCAACAGATTTTGAGTTCTTAAATGGAAAGATTTTCTTTGATGCTGCTTCGCCAAATTCTTTAGTAAGCTCCTTCAAAANGTTGACTACCGATTTTAATGAAAAAGACTCAGAAGAAGAATCTTTTGAAAGAGTATTTAATATTGATGAGCTTTCAGATAAGGCCCAGTTTGAGTGGGCTCTTGCAGTTCCAATAATGATAATAAATTTAATGATTTTAGGAGTNTGTCTTACAAATTCTGCTCCAAGACANGGNAGAATGATNTCNTTACTNCCAGGCCTATTAATTTTCTTTTTATACCTCAGTACATTGATAGTTTTTAGAGATGGCATATCGGAGGATAAGTCTTTTGCATATTTTGGTATGTGGCCAGTTCACTTTTTAGTTTTGTTGACGTCAATTTTTCTTTTTGTGCGTGGTGACATGGTCTCTAATATTTTTTTCACAAAAACTAATATTGCCAAGGTTGTAATGGCATCAATTTTGATAATTATTTTATTATGGCTAATTTAGTAGGCATCTTTTCAAGACACATAATAGTAAGGACTTTTGTAATTACTTTACTAGTTTTTTTAGGCATTACTTTTCTTGATTTAATTTTCTCAATCATTGGTGATACTGAGGACTTAAATGAGGAATTCACTTTAAATGATCTTATCTTCACAACCTTATATAGATTGTTTCATGATTCAATGGANTACGTTCAGGGATCTTGTTTATTGGGAGCCTTAATATCACTTGGTCTTTTTAAAAGAGATGGAAATATTACAATAATTCGTTCAAATGGATTATCTCCTATAAAAATCTCACTAATTTTTGCTCTTGGACCAATTATCTTTTCACTTTTAATGATTTCGCTAGACAATAAGCTTTTCATTCAAGCAGCTAATCATGCTGAAACTTTTAATAGTCAAATCAGTAGGGATAAGCTAGATATTAAGTTTTCATGGATAAAAGATGGAAATAAGATTCTGAGATACTCTCAAAAGAGGGAATCCGAAATATTAAATCCAACATTGATTCTTCTTGATGAAAATGACTCAGTCAAAGAAATAATTTCTTCTGAAAAAGCAGAGGTTTCAGATGGATTGATCAAAATTGATAACTCTGAATTTANATTCTATCTTCCAAAAGATAAGAATTTGGATAGATCAACTGTAAAAAATATTCCAATCGGGAGCTTGAAGAATTATTTAAGAGGATCTGAAGNAAATAAGCTTGAAGACAAAGAAAAGAATTTTATTGTAGTAGAAATCCTTAAAAGGATACTTTTACCAATATCAGCGCTTCTTTTAATATTAGCTGCATCAATGTTATTTTTTAGGGATCAAAGAAATAATTCTTTTGGATCATATGTTGTTGGAGGATTTCTCGGAGCTTTTGTTTTTAATTTAACTCAAGAGTTTTTTTTCAGCATGAGCCTTACGATTCAATCAAATATAGTTGCAATTTCGCTAATGCCATATCTGTTACTTCTAGTAATTTTTTATTTAACTTATAAAAGGATTTAATCTGAAGTAATTGATGTTTTAGATAATAAGTCACTAAGCGAGCTATTATTTTTATTTATTCTTCTTAAGAAAAGCGGAATGCCAGCTAATGAAATGGTAAAGATATTTGATAAAAATCTTATGATAGTCTGGATTATTGTAATCTGATTACCATCTTGTGAAACTATTCTTAATTTCCATGATGACATCCCTAAAGTTTTGCCTCCATATATCCAGAACATAGCAAAATAGAGCCATGTACTTAAAATCACAAGACTCATTCCAACAACNGGGTTAAGCGAGGATACTTCCCCAGTAAAAACAAACTTTACACCTAGAGCAAGTGAACCAACTAAAAACCAAACACCTAACATNAGAANTGAGTCATAGANAGTTGCAGCAACTATNCTTAATAGGGAAACTTTTTTATTTGTNGGTTCCATTTTTGGTATAGTACTAAATTATTATCAAAAATAAATTATTATGCATACTTCATCAGATATATTAGGTCATCCAAAAGGTTTATTTGTTTGCTTTGCAACAGAAATGTGGGAAAGATTTTCTTACTATGGGATGAGAGCTCTTTTAATTTTGTATCTTACAAAACACTGGGAGTTCTCCGATGCTGCAAGTTACCTTATTTATGGAGCATATACCTCATTAGTATACATAATGCCGGTTTTTGGGGGGATGCTAGCTGACCAAATCTTAGGATCAAAAAAAGCTGTTACCTATGGTGCAATACTTTTGGTTTTTGGTCATTTAGGAATGACTGTTGAAAGCAATGAACAGATTTTCTATTTATCCCTGGCCTTAATTGTATCTGGTGTAGGGTTTTTAAAACCAAATATTTCAACAATGGTTGGAGCTTTATATGAGGAGGGTGATCCAAGAAGAGATTCTGGTTTTACTATCTTTTATATGGGGATCAATATCGGCGCATTTACTGCGACTCTACTATGTGGATATCTTGGAGAAGAAATAGGTTGGGCATGGGGCTTTGGAGCTGCTGGAATAGGAATGTTGTTGGGATTGATTATATTTCTCTGGGGNCAAAAATATCTTGAAGGATTGGCAGAACCGCCTTCTGAAAAATATAGAGAAAAGAAGGCAGGTATTACCTTTGAGAACTGGGCTTATATTTCTGGGATCATAATGGTTTTAACAACATGGTTTCTTGTTCAAAACTCACAACTTGTTGGACAACTTCTTGGAGGATTTGGATTCATATTTATTGGAGCTTGGTTGATATATGCTTTATTCAAATGTGATCCTGAAGAAAGAGACCGTTTAATAGTAGTTGGGATATTAATNTTATTTTCATTAATTTTCTGGGCTCTTTTTGAGCAGGCTGGATCTTCACTAAATATACTTACTGACAGAGGTGTAGACAGAGTAATTCTCGGTTGGGAAGTTCCTGCTTCAATGTTCCAATCCTTGAACGCAGGCTTTATTTTCACAATAGCACCTCTTTTTGCTCTTCTTTGGATAGCACTTGCAAAAAGAAATATGGAGCCCTCCACTCCAATTAAATTTTCAATTGGTATTGTTTTTGTTGGGCTTGGTTTTTTAGCGCTTGTTTATGGAATGAAATCGTCTGAGGGCTTACAGACAGGAGTAGTATGGATAATATTGATTTATTTACTTCATACTTTAGGTGAGCTATGTCTTTCTCCGGTAGGCTTATCATCAGTGACTAAATTATCACCTCAAAGGATTGTTGGATTTATGATGGGTATGTGGTTTTTTGCATCGGCAGCTGGAAATTATGTAGCAGGATTAATAGCAAGAGCAACATCATCAGAAAGTTCTGGTGTTTCCGGAGAAGTTTATAATCTAGCTCAAAAGCAGTCATTTATAGATGTTTATACAGATGTTGGTTTAATGGCGATTGGATGCGGTATTGTTTTAGCTCTAATTACTCCATTGCTTAAGAAATTAATGCATGGTTCCAGCTAATAGAAAAAGAGATCCTGTTAAGAAAAATATGGATAAATTCCATAAACCAAAGACTCATAAAGATAAATCAAAATACAGTAGAAAGGAAAAATTTAAGCCGATTGATGAACTTTAATAAGTATCTTTTTATATATTTCTTTTAAAGTACTTAGGTCTTCAATATCGACATGTTCATCAATTTGATGGATGGTTTTATTTAGAGGTCCAAGCTCAACTATCTCTGATCCCATTGGTGCAACCCATCTTCCATCAGATGTACCACCTCCATTATCAATTTTAGTATCGATATTATTTATTTCCTTAATTGATGACTTCACAATATCTATGAATTCAGTTTTTGCAGTCAAAAATGGAAGGGCGCTAAGTGTCCAACTTACATCGTATTTAAGATCTGATTTTTTTAACAATGCCTCAAATTTTTCCTTGAGTCCGTCTGGAGATGACTCTGGTGAAAACCTAAAATTGAAAGTCATTTCCAAAACTCCTGGCACTACATTTTCAGCTCCTGTTCCAGATTTAATATTTGAAACCTGAAAACTTGTTGGTTCAAAATTTTCATTGCCGCGATCCCATTCCATATTTTTTAGTTCTTCTAATGTTTTACCTATCCCCAAGATCGGATTTAATGCTTGCTTTGGATATGCAACATGACCCTGAATACCATATACTTTAAGATTACCTGAAAGCGAACCTCTTCTTCCAATCCTTATAACATCACCAACTTTTTTTGATGANCTNGGNTCACCAATTAAACAGAAATCTATAAATTTATCTTTATCAATCATCTCATTGATCACCCTATCAACTTTCCCATTTTCTAACTTGCCCTCTTCATTACTGTTTAATAAAACCATAATATTAAAAGAGGGATCTTTGTTCTCAGAAAGAAACTCTTTTAGAGCAGAGATAAAACAAGCTACACCGCCTTTCATATCAGCAGCTCCTCTTCCATAAATCTTATTATCTATAATCTCACCAGAAAAAGGTGGAACACTCCACTCACTTTCAGGACCAGGNGGAACAACATCCGTATGACCTAAAAAACAAAAAGTTTTATTTTTTGAATCTCCGTTGGTGATGATTAAGTTACTAATATTTTTATAGTTTATTTCTTCAAAAGAAAAATCTAAACCATCAAATTGTTGCTTAATAACATCAAAGCAACCGTTGTCATTTGGACTAATGGATTCAATTTTTATTAATTTTTTAAGAAGTTCTAAATTACTCACTAAAATCTCTCTTCATCTCTTTTAGTAAGGACATCACATCCATTTGATGTAATGGCAATTGTATGTTCCCACTGTGCTGAATTTCTTCCATCCTTTGTTTCTACCGTCCAACCATCCGAAAGTATTTTAGTATATTTTGTACCTTGATTAATCATAGGCTCAATAGTAAAACACATTCCTTCAACAAGCTCGATTCCTGTGCCTGGTTTTCCAAAATGCAACACTTGAGGATCTTCATGATAGACCTTACCAATTCCATGACCACAATAGTCCTCAACAACGCTATAGTGATTCTTTTCAGCGTGAGACTGAATAACATGGCCTATGTCGCCTAAGGTGATACCAGGTTTTGCAATTTCAATAGCTTTGTACAAACATTCTTGAGTGACTGAGACTAATTTCTCATTGTGAGGTTGCGTCTTACCAACTAAAAACATTTTTGAGGTATCTCCATACCAACCATCTTTAAGGACTGTAACATCAATATTTACAATATCATTGTCTTTGAGGATTTTGTTTTGATTAGGTATGCCATGACAAATAACTTGATTAACGCTTATGCATGATGTTTTTTCGTAGCCGTTGTAACCAATATTAGCAGGAATAGCTTTTTGCTCATTAACAATAAAGTCATGACAAATATCATCAAGTTCCCCTGTTGATATTCCAGGTTTAACATGTTCAGTAATCATATTGAGGACATTTGCAGCAAGTTGACCAGCACTTCTCAGTTTTTCTATATCATTTTTATTTTTTATTGAAATATTCATTATTTTTGATGCATATCTATAGACTAATTTTAATTAACCTTGTAAAGTACAATTTTAATGCCAGCATGTAATTTTAGCTCATTAAAATCCCCAAAAAAAATATTTTTTTATCCTATTTTTTTCTGTCAATTCTTCTCAATAAGGAGTAAATCATAGTGTCTTTTCCATGCATCTTAGCACTTGAAGATGGAAGCACATTTGTTGGTCATGGTATTGGAGCTAAAAAAGTAGCAATTGGCGAAATTGTTTTCAATACTTCCATGAGTGGCTATCAAGAAATAATAACTGATCCATCTTATTGCAAACAGATTATTACATTTACCCATCCTCATATAGGCAATACAGGTATTAATTCTGAAGATAATGAATCAGATAATATATATGCTGAAGGAGTCGTTATAAGAAATTATATCTCTCAGCCAAGCAACTACAGATCTGAAGAAAATCTTGATGATTTCTTGGCAAGAAATAATTCTATTGGGATTTTTGGAATAGATACTAGACAACTAACAATTATTTTAAGGGAAAAAGGCTCATTGAAAGCATGCATCAGTCCGATAGATGAAAATAATGAACTATCAGCAATATCTTTAGCAAAAAGCTTTGATGGTCTTGAGGGAATGGATTTAGCCAAAGAAGTAACAACTAAAAGTTTATATTCTTGGAACGAAGGAGTCTGGCCTGATTTTAAGGAGTCAAAAAGCAAGCTGCATATAGTTGCATATGACTATGGAATTAAAAAGAATATTTTAAGACTTCTCTCTGAGCATGTTGGCAAAGTAACAGTTGTAAATGCCAGATGCTCTTTTGATGAGGTTCTAAAGATGAATCCAGATGGCATCTTTTTATCAAATGGACCTGGCGATCCNGAGCCCTGCGATTATGCTATCGAAAATATTAAAAGGGCGCTGAATGAAAATATTCCCATATTTGGAATCTGCCTAGGTCACCAACTATTAGCACTTGCGGGNGGAGCAAAGACTGAAAAAATGAAATTTGGTCATCATGGGGCAAATCATCCTGTTCAATCTTTAAAATCTAAGGAAGTATTCATAACAAGTCAAAATCATGGCTTTGCTGTGAATGAGNACTCATTGCCAAANAATATTGAGATNTCTCATGTATCACTTTTTGATCAATCGATTCAAGGTATTTCATTTAAAGATAAGCCTGCATTTAGTTTTCAAGGACANCCTGAAGCAAGTCCAGGTCCNCAAGATATAGTTAGTTTATTTAAGCAATTTAAAGAAATGATAGATAAAAATGCCAAAAAGAAATGACATAAAATCCGTAATGATTATTGGTGCAGGGCCTATTATTATTGGTCAGGCATGTGAATTTGATTATTCTGGAGCCCAGGCATGTAAAGCANTAAAAGANGAGGGCTATAGAGTAATTTTAGTNAANTCAAACCCAGCTACAATCATGACTGATCCATTGCTTGCTGATGCTACTTATATTGAACCAATTCACTGGGAGTCAGTTGCCAAGATAATAGAGAAGGAAAGACCAGATGCACTTCTCCCAACCATGGGAGGACAGACAGGTTTAAATACNGCNCTTTCATTNGCNAGGGANGGAATCTTAAAAAAATATAATGTTGAATTAATNGGTGCCTCAAGAGAGGCAATTGACAAAGCNGAAGATAGNCAGCTTTTTGATCANACTATGAAGAAAATANATTTNGAAACGCCTCAATCAGGNATTGCNCACTCTATGGANGATGCATTAGANGTTCAGAAAGAGATNGGATTTCCATGCATTATAAGACCNTCATTTACTCTTGGTGGNTCTGGAGGTGGAGTTGCATACAANATAGAAGAATTTAAAACAATCTGTGAGAAAGGATTNGATTTATCTCCAACAAATGAACTATTAATTGATGAGTCTCTTTTAGGTTGGAAAGAATACGAAATGGAGGTTGTTAGAGATAAAAATGATAACTGCATTATTATTTGCTCTATTGAGAACTTTGATCCAATGGGTGTTCATACAGGAGACTCAATAACTATAGCACCTGCACAAACTTTGACAGATAAGGAATTTCAAATAATGCGAAATGCCTCTTTTAAAATTTTAAGAGAAATAGGTGTGGAAACTGGTGGTTCAAATGTTCAATTTGCTATAAATCCAGTTGATGGTCGAATGGTTGTCATAGAAATGAATCCCCGAGTAAGTAGATCTTCCGCTTTAGCTTCAAAAGCTACAGGATTCCCTATTGCAAAAGTTGCAGCCCTTTTGTCTATTGGGTATACCCTTGATGAGCTTAAAAACGATATAACTTCAGGATTAACTCCCGCATCATTTGAACCTTCAATTGATTATATTGTGACAAAAATACCAAAGTTTGCTTTCGAAAAGTTTCCACAAGCTGAACCAAGACTTTCTACACAAATGAAATCTGTTGGTGAAGTTATGTCAATTGGCTCAAATTTTCAGGAGTCTCTTCAAAAAGCTATTTGCAGTATGGAGGATGATAAATGTGGGCTTGAAAAAATTCTTGATGATAGCGAGTTAATTAATGAGAAGCTTGGATTTGAGTTAACTTTTCCAGGACCTGAAAGGCTTTTTTATATAGCAGATGCATTCAGATGTGGATGGTCTCTTGAAAAGATTTTTGATCTAACATCTATAGATCCTTGGTTTTTGAGACAAATTGAAGATTTAGTTTCTGAAGAAAATGCAATTGAAGGCTCTAAACTTGAAAACTTATCAAAGGAAGATTTCATAAGGCTAAAGACTAAAGGGTTTAGTGATCAAAGAATTGCAAATTTACTTGATGAAAGCTATGAAGAAGTAAGATCAAAGAGGAAGTCGCATAATATTTTACCTTCTTACAAGCGGGTTGATACATGTGCTGCAGAGTTTAAAACTTCAACATGTTATATGTACTCAACTTATGAAGGTATTTGTGAGAGTGAGCCAACTTCGAAAAAGAAAATATTAGTCCTNGGAAGTGGCCCNAACAGNATAGGNCAAGGCATTGAATTTGACTATTGTTGTGTTCATGCATCTCTAGCGATGCAGGAGGAAGGTTTCGAATCAATTATGGTTAATTGTAATCCTGAAACNGTCTCAACAGATTATGATGTTTCAAATAGACTTTACTTTGAGCCAATAACCTCTGAAAAGATTTTAGATATTATTGACTTAGAAAAACCCGATGGAGTCATTATTCAATTTGGTGGTCAAACTCCTCTAAAACTTTCAAATGATCTTGAGAATTATGGTGTAAATATTCTTGGAACAGAGCCTGATGCAATTGATAGGTCAGAAGATAGAAAAAGGTTCCAAGAAATTATTAGTAAACTTGATCTTCTTCAACCAAGGAATGCAACTGTGTCCAGCTTAAAAGAAGCGCTTAACAAATCAGATGAAATTGGCTTCCCGATTGTTGTAAGACCTTCATATGTTTTAGGCGGAAGGGCTATGGAGCTTGTAAATAATAAAGATGAGCTAGGNATATATATTTCCGATGCAGTGCAAGCCTCNAATGANCGACCAATACTTTTAGATCATTATCTTGATAATGCAATTGAGGTTGATGTAGATGTTGTTTCAGATGGCAAGGAGATCGTAATTGGTGGAATACTTCAACACATTGAACAAGCTGGAATTCATTCAGGTGATTCAGCTTGCTCTCTGCCACCTTATTCTCTGAGTGAGGAAATAATTAAAAAGTTAGAACTTCAATCTAAAAAGTTAGCAGAAGAGCTTAACGTTATTGGTTTGATGAATGTTCAATTTGCAATTAAAGATAATGAAGTTTTCATTCTTGAAGTAAATCCCAGAGCGTCTAGAACGGTTCCCTTTATTTCAAAATGTATTGGTAATTCTCTAGTGAAAGTTGCTGCAAAAACAATGGTTGGAAAGAGCTTAAAAGAACTAGGATTTTCAAATAAGCTACCTGACGATATGTTTTTTGTTAAAGAAGCTGTTCTGCCTTTTGATAAGTTTCCCAATGTAGATCCAATTCTAGGGCCCGAAATGAAATCTACTGGAGAAGTTATGGGCATTGGAAGAAATTTTGGAGAAGCATATGGAAAGGCACAAAAAGCTGCTAATAAAGTTCTCAGAAGAAAAGGAAAGATTTTTATAAGCGTGAAAGAAGATGATAAGAAATACTTAGATTCAATAGTAGAAAAAATAATTAGTTTTGGTTTTGAAATTATTGCNACNAAAGGNACTGCAAAATATATTAAAAAATTAGGTTTTGATGTNCAGGAGATTAATAAGGTTGCTGAGGGAAGGCCACATATAGTTGATGAGCTTGTTAATGATCAAGTTTGTCTNGTNATNAATACAACTNAAGGAAGACAGTCTATAAAAGATTCTGCATCTATNAGGCAGACAGCTNTNAGAAAAAANATTNTNTNNACAACAACNATGTTCGGAGCAGATGCTTTGGTTAAGGCATTAGAAAANAAAGAAGAGGACTGGGAGTTCAGCTCNTTACAAGAAATTAACTAATCANCACAAGTTGATATAATTANNTNATGTCTANGGTNCCANTTACAAAAGAGGGAGAAATAATCCTGAAAGAAAGATTAACAAAGTTAAANTTTGTNGATAGNCCTCAGATTTCAGAGGCNATTGCTGANGCTAGAGCGCANGGNGATTTAAAAGAAAANGCTGAATATCATGCAGCAAAAGAGCAACAGGGATTNACTGAGGCNAAAATTAATGAGCTTGANCANGCATTGNCAAATGCACAAGTAATTGATGTTAGAGAACTACCTAAAACTGGAAAAGTAGTTTTTGGAGCAACAATTAAGCTNTATAACTTAGATACTGATGAATCAATCTCTTATCGAATTGTTGGAAACCTTGAATCTGATCCTGCAAATGGCATGATCTCAATTGATACACCAATTGGAAGGGGCTTAATAGGTAAGTCTATTGGAGATGAAGTCAGTATTGAAACACCATCTGGAAAGCTAAATTTCGAAATAGAGGAAGTAGAGCATATTTAATTCATGCATGCAGATAATTGGGCTCAAAAAGCAAAATCTTTAGGATATAGATCTAGAGCTGTATTCAAGTTAATTCAAATAATTGAAAAAATTAAACAAATTAAAAATCCAAACCTAATTTTAGATATTGGAGCTGCTCCAGGTGGATGGTCTCATTATTTAGCAAATAAATATCCAAATGCTGAAATATTTGCCATAGACATTTTAGAAATGGAAGAAATAAAAGGAGTAAAGTTTATACAGGAGGACTTAAGGAATATTGAACAAATAGATCAGCTCAATGATTTAAAAAATAAATTTAATCTTGTGATTTCTGATTTAGCCCCAAATTTAACTGGTATAAGCAGTATTGATGAAGAAAATGTATTCGAGCTTAATTTGCTAACTTTAGAGGGAGCAATAAGATTTTTAGAAAGTAACGGTATATTTATTGTTAAAACTTTTCAAAACTCTAATTTAAAGAAATTTAGAAAAGAAATGGAAAAAAATTTAAAAATAGTCCAAACTGCTAAACCCGCTGCTTCCAAGAAGCAGTCAAAAGAGATATATTTATACGGTATAAAGTAACTATGAACGATTTTTTAAAAAATATTTTTGTATGGCTTGTGTTAGGGTCTATTATTTTTTTAGTATTCAATAATGTTGAACCAACAGCTCCAAGAGAAACTATATCTTACAGTCAATTTAAACAAGAAGTTTTATCAGACAGAGTATCAGAAGTAACATATAAAGGTGATCAGATGACAATCTTTGGTCAAAGATTGGATGGGTCCAAGTTTAAAACCAATCATCCTATTTATAAGTCTGATCCTGTTTTAGATGCAGCGCTTCAAGAAAACGGAGTAATNACCTCATATGAAGAGGTTGAACANCCNTCAGTTTGGTCNCANTTANTGGTTGGAGCATTNCCNATTTTACTTTTACTTGCGATATTTTTCTTTTTCATGAGGCAAATGCAGGGAAGTATGTCNGGAAGAGGNGGACCAATGTCTTTCGGAAAAAGTAAAGCNAAGTTAATGGAAGGTGGAAAGGTNAANACTACTTTTAANGATGTANCTGGATGNGAGGAAGCAAAACAAGATGTNCAAGAACTNGTTGANTACCTTAAAAGATCCAACTAGATTTCAAAAAGTTGGTGGGAAAATACCAAGAGGTGTCTTAATGGTGGGTCCTCCTGGAACAGGTAAGACTCTTCTTGCTAGAGCTACTGCAGGTGAGGCTAGAGTGCCTTTCTTTAGCATTTCAGGCTCTGACTTTGTTGAAATGTTTGTTGGTGTTGGCGCATCAAGAGTAAGGGATATGTTTGATCAAGCTAAAAAGAATTCCCCATGTATAGTTTTTATAGATGAAATTGATGCCGTAGGTAGGCACAGAGGAGCAGGTCTTGGTGGAGGACATGATGAGAGAGAGCAGACACTTAACCAGCTTCTTGTCGAAATGGATGGCTTTGAGGCTAATGATGGAATTATCATAGTTGCAGCAACAAATAGACCNGATGTTCTNGATCCAGCTTTATTNAGACCTGGAAGATTNGANAGACANGTTGTTGTTGATATGCCTGACATTAGAGGTAGAGAACAAATCTTAAAAGTCCATGTTCGAAAAGTTCCACTTGATAAAAATGTTGACTTAAGAGCAATTGCTAGAGGAACTCCAGGATTCTCTGGTGCGGATTTAGCCAACCTAATTAATGAAGCAGCTCTATTCGCAGCTAGATATGGTGATAAAAAAGTCGAGCAGACCCACTTAGATCTTGCTAAAGACAAAATCATGATGGGCCCTGAAAGAAAATCAATGATACTTACCGAAGAGCAAAAACGTCTTACTGCATATCATGAAGCAGGACATGCTATTGTTGGAAGGATAGTTCCAGAACATGATCCAGTTTATAAAGTAACCATAATTCCTCGAGGCAGAGCTTTAGGAGTTACTATGTTCCTTCCTGAAGATGATAAGTATATGCAAAGCAAAGAGTATCTTTTGAGTAGAATATGTACGCTTTATGGTGGCAGAATAGCTGAACAACTTATTAATGGTGAGAGAAACATTACTACTGGCGCTTCAAATGATATTGAAGTTGCTACTGGAATTGCCACTAACATGGTTACTAAATGGGGACTCTCTGACAAGGTCGGGCCTCTCAAGTTTGGAGAAGATGATTCAAGCCCATTTTTAGGGAGATCCGCATCTCAATCATCAAAGACTTATAGTGATGAGACCTCAAAACTTATCGATAGTGAGATAAAAGACATAATTAATTCTTGCTATGAGCGAGCTGAAACTATTTTGAAAGATAATATGGATAAACTCCATACAATGGCTGAGGCACTTTTAAAATATGAGACAATCGATCAGCATCAAATTGATGACATCATGAGNGGTGCAGANCCNAGGGAGCCTAGTGATTGGAATAATGACGATGANCCNCCNAAAAANAGTACAAAAGAATCTTCAATAAAAGGACCAGCAGAAGAGTTATAATAGACCTATGAATCTTAAATTTGGTACCGATGGGATTAGGGGGCCTGTCGAAACTAAAGTTACTCCTGAAGCTTGTCTTCGCATTGGTCATGCAGCTGGTATTGTTTTTAAAGAGCTCGGCTGGGATACAGTGTTAATTGGAAAAGATACCAGAGTATCAGGTTATATGCTTGAAGCTGCTCTTCAAGCAGGATTCTTGTCTGTCG
>FUFK010037781.1_pt1 | contig 17676 bp, 14 predicted proteins | sample 1021851 | NCBI WGS metagenome assembly FUFK01 (sample SAMEA51879418, study PRJEB19060) | metagenome | reverse complement strand
ATAAAGGTCATCTAATTGATCTCCAATATCTGGATATTGTGATCTTCTTTCATCACGATATTTAATTGCCTTCCATTCATCTTCTTTTCTTTTTTCTTCAGCAGCATCTGGAACAATTAAATCTCCTTTTTTTGCAATAAGTGTGCTTTCGTCGTATGTGTAATTATACGATGGATCATATATTTCATCCTTCTCTAATTTAGTCCATACAACTGATTCAGTGCCAAACCCAACTGTAACTCCAGAAGAACCAGCGTATATCAATTTTTTTGAATCTGAAGAAAATACTAAGTTTTGTTCCATGATTATTAAGAATTAAAGATTAGCTGAAGAACCTGCATGAACATGAATCCAATAGTAACCCATACCACCGTAGCTACCTGCACTCTTTGCAACAACTACAGGAGTTCCAGCACTACCTCTACTTACACTCCAAGTTCCAACATTAGTTCCTCCTGCAGTGCTTGATCCGATTGTATTATTTATTTGTAATCCACTATGACCACTGTAAGCACCATAAACACCATAGAGATATCCTCCATATGATAAACTATGATGAGTATAGAACGCTTCAATCCAATAGATATTACCATCACTTAAAACAGGAATATCAAATGAAACTGTTGCAGTACCCGCTATACGTCCACCAGCTCGATATACCATGTGACCAGCATCATTAACTCTTCCTCTCTTCAAATTAAGTTGACCATCTTCTCTTAACTCCATCACTACGGGAAGACTACCAGCATTAGCTGTGCCAGTAACAAACTTAAGTCTACCTGCTATTGTAGTATCACCATCTCCCGGTGTTGATGCTGCTGTCGCATAAATTTGTGCACCATAAGCAACTGAATTATAGTTTGTTCCATTATCACCAGCAAATCTTATATCACCAAGAGAGTCACCATTAAGACACTTCGTTCCAAGTGTTCCCGGTGTGCCAGATCGTGATGATAAGAAATTCATGAACGGGCCACCAGAATTATTCATGTATGCATTAATGCTGAATTGTGCTCTGGTTTTATAATCATGAATCTGAACTCTTGCTTCACTACCACCAGCAGGAGGAGATGATGTTGTTGAACCAAAGACGTATTCACTAGCTCCGTTGAAGTAACTTACTCCAGTTCCATCACGATGTTGAATATTACCAGCATTTGTGATGCGAAGTTTTTCAGTTGATGATGATCCGTTATGAGTTATGAATCTAAAATCATCTCCCTGAACACCAAAATATGTACCATTTGCATGTGTGCTATTATCTTTAATTAAAATATGAGCATATTCATCTGTACTTTCAAATGTTGCTACTCCATTGTACCCTGCACTATTAACATGTAAATGTGTGCCGGGAGAACTTTCATTAATACCTACTAAACCTGTTGATGTGATGCGAAGTTTTTCACTATTACTACTACCAGAAGTATATAATTTTATCGCATTTGGTTTAAAATCTGCAACAGTTTTCCAACTTACAGTTTGTCCTGAAGCAACTGGTTGACCAGATCCATAAATTTGAAGACCATCAAAAAGTTGTAATCTTGATTGAATATCAGTATTTTGAGATGTATATTGATCATTCGTACTGGTTGGAACCCAACCCATACCTAAATTTGCATAGTTTGATCCAGAGTAACCTATAACTACAGACCTTGGATGACCATTCCAATTACCACTACCACTGGAATATCTTATTTGTTGTGCTGTAACAATACCAGCGATACTCGTATTATCTAAGTTTGTATGACCATCTACGTCTAAGTCATTAGTTATCGTAACGTTACCACCAGATACATTTATACCATTTCTAGCCGTGATTAATCCAACTGAATCTATATTTGTGACATCTTGATAAGTTAACGTGCCACCAATTGATAAGTTCCCACCAATTGTTGCAATTCCAGATACATTTAAATTCGTAAGTTCGACACCAGTTGAATGAAGATTTGATGTTCCTGATTTAAATTGACCTGTTGTAATGACACCAACAACCTCAATATTGCTTCCAATACCAACTGTTTGTACTTTTGTTAGGTTACTAAGTGCCATATATCTTTTCTAACTATTTATGATGGAGGTGTTGGTGGAGTTTCATCCATGTTTTCTGCTTGAGATTCAAAATCAGAAACCAACTTAGTTCCTAACTTTGTTTTCAACCAATCAACTAAAGGTTCTGTTGTTTCTTCAGACTCATCAATAGACATAGTTCCCATAAGACCGATTGATTTTGAATCGCTTTTGACCTTGAACTTTATTTGTTCAACACCATTGTCAATTTTTTTTGCTGTCCATGTAATTGCCATAGTTAAACTCCTATTAAAATACACCAGACACTAAGATCATTAGTGGCATTGTGACTTATCATTAAAGAATAAGCACTTACAGTGAAAGAAATTGCAATACTTTCTTGTCTTACCCAGTGTCCCTGAAATCTGACACTCGCACCAGCACCACCATAACCAAACATTACGTGTTCAGTTCCCTGATGCTGTGAGTTTGAATAACCAATAAGTGCAAGACCACCCCAGTGAGACCTCGCAATCTCGGTTGGAGTATTTGGAGCTATTACCCTTTGACCATCAATCATTCCTCGACCTTGACTTTGCTGAACACTTGGAAAGTCAGGATATGTACCAGCACCTAATCTTTGGAAAATAAATCCACGATTACTTTCCCAGTTATTAAGCATAATTCCACCAGTGTGATTAATCCTCATTTTCTTTGATGAATCATCACTACCAGTTGATGTTGGGTGTGTGAAAAATGCTAAACCATTTATATTACCGCTAGAACCCATTTGTTCTGCTGCAATTGCAGATGATCCGTCACTGCCCATACCAAAAGAAATAGCACCTCCATATTCACCGGAGTTTCCATTTACTGATCTACAATGTATGTGCTTATGAGCTTTACCTGAACTTGTAACAACATAGTGATTTGGAGAACTTACAGTGAATATCGCATCTGTAGATGTAACAGTATTAACTATAAGTTGACCACTTGAATTGATCATCAATCTTGCTGTTCCACCAACATCAAATAACATTCCGTTAGATGATGATTGACCTGAACCATGAAATACAGCAATCCTCCCTACATTTTCAGCATCAGTATCAGAGAAAAATAATTGTGAAGTATGAGCGTTACTTGCTTCTATTTTAATTGAAGAGTTGCTAGAAGCATTTTTAACAACGAGTTCTCTATCTGGTGAATTATCTCCGACACCCAATCGGCCACTTGAGTCGATGCGAACTCTTTCACTACCATTAACATCAATACAAAACGCATTACTTCTTGTGGAGATAAATGATTTGTAAGAACCATCACGAAGAAAAGCAATATGATATCCATCACCACCTTGTCTGTTTAAAAATAATTGGTTGTCATTGTTCCTAGCAATATCAATACAATCTCCACCACGTATAACTACACCTTCACCAGAACTATTGTTGTAAACAGTGTCATCAGTTGTGCCTATAAGCACGTCTCCACTTGCGTCAACACGAAGCCTTTCAACTGTCGTAGAACCAACATCAATACAAAATGAATTATCTCTTGATGAAAGTACAGCCTTTACAGAACCATCACGACGAAAATTGATATAATGACCATCACTACCCAGTCTGTTTAAGTTCAGCATAGAGTCACTAGTCCTATTAATATCAATACAATCTCCACCACGTAGAGCTATACCTTCACCAGAACTATTATTGTAAAGGGTATCATCAGTTGTGCCGAAAAGTACATCTCCACTTGCGTCAACACGAAACCTTTCACTACCAGCAGTTTCGACTGCAAATGTATCAGCAGCAGGAAATCTAATTGCTGTATTTGTATCTCCAGTATGAATAATCTTGTCTGCGATTGATATATCACTTCTTGCTGTGATGATACCGATTGCATCTACATTTGTGACATCCTCATAGGTAAGAGTCCCTCCGACTGATACGTTACCGGAGAGACTAAGAGGATTTTTTAAAACAGAACCGGATACTTTTGTAAGTGCCATATATCTTTTTAATTATTTATTATGGTTGTAAATGTTTCTCATGATTATTTAATTTAGTCTCAAGAGCAGTAACCTTTGCTTCAAGTTGTTCAATTCTATCTTGTGCTTCTTGTAGTGCTTTGACTGCTTTCATCCAAACAATCGAATATTTTACAGACTTATGCTCTGGATCGGGCACTCCGTTCTCAATATCTTCTTTAGTTTGTGCATCATAATCTATAAGGTTGGGTGAAATTGGTTCGACTTCTTGTGCAATTAAACCAAGATATGTTTTTCCATCTGCTCTTCCAGAATTAGCCTTCCATTTATAATTTACGAATCGAAGTGCTTTAATATCATCCCACTGAGAATTTGCATCGACAATATTTTCCTTAAGTCTAACGTCAGAAACACCTTGAATAGTGGTATTCGATGCAAAGATGGTTCCATCACCTCTGACTCTAAATCTGAAGGTAGAACCATCATATGCAGCTAATGCATATGCAGCACCACTACCAGTGTGTGCATATATTCCATAATCATTTCCGACAGATTGAGCTTTAATAGACCAATCAGCGTTATTAGTTCTTCCAACGTATAAAACCGCGTCATTTGTATGATTAGCATTACCACCATTAACATTAATTCCTACTTCATTATAAGTATTAATTTCACTTTCTCTAATTCTTAACCTCTCAGATGGTGCGGTTTGTCCTCCATCTTCTTTTGTGAAAAATCTTATATTACCACTTCTTCCATCTAACATTATTGAAGCACTATGAAGATTTGATACGAGAGTTCCATCATTACCATTTGCATCTAATTTATGATTTACACCTAGAACTGTATATAATCCGCTAGTATCATCCCAAGTAGATTGCGTATAAGATGAATCAGAATAAATCCCATCAATACCAAATCTTGGAACCGCAGACCTCTCTGCTTTGATTGATAGCATTGTCTGTGGTGTGGTTTTATTAATACCAACTCGACCATTATGATCAATTCTGACTCTTTCTATAGTTGTGGCTGGGTTTGTAGAATCAGCACTGGTCAAGAATCTTATAGATGATCCATGAGGATTTGCACCAACACTTGCAATGTCGAGCATTCTGCGATATCTATCACCACCTGCAGTTGTTCTTGCAGTATAGTGAGTTATAAATCCACCTTCACTACTATATGAAAGAGTGGTATTTGTTTGTGTTACTCCATTATCTCTTATAAACAGATAACCCTCTCTTGTAATACGAAGTCTTTCTGCTTGGGTTGTGGAACTCACTGGAGTGGTAAAAAATCTTAGTGCTGTTGGATGAGAAGATCCAGATGACCAATCTGCTGCATCAGCTATGGCAGAGATAGTTCCACCAATTTTATCTCCTGTACATCCAAAAACAAGACTTCCTAAAGATGATTGTGCACTAGGAACTTGACCAACACGAAGTTCTAAAACACCGGGATTTGTTGTATAACTATTACTATTTCCTTGCAATATAAGACTAGTTTCTCTTGTTGATGAAGTAAGACCATATAACAATCGGCCATCTGAGTCAACGCGAAGTCTTTCACTACCACCTGTATCAAATGAAATTGTATCAGGAGCAGGAAATCTCATCTGTGTATCACCGTCATTGAGATGAGTTATTTTTTCTCTAACTATGACTTCACCAGCACCAGTAATTCTAAACCTTTCTCCACCACCACCAAGAATATAAAATGCATGAGAGGCACCACTACCCATGGACACTTGTATACCATAATTATTTGATGGTTTGTTAATGTGTAAAGCCCAGTCATTATCAGTTGGATCTTCTATCCAGACTTTTGCATCCCTTCCACCGGGATTATTCATTGTATCGCCATGAATATAAAGAGCTCCACCTGCACCAGATTGTCCAAGTTGCATAAGGTTTCCGTCAAAGGAAAAATTAGCATCACAACCAAGAGTGTTTGTACCTGTTGCTGTTACAATTTTATTATTTGCACCATTAGTAATCGTTACCTGAGATGCAGTTCCTGTTATGTCTCCTGTAAACGCACCCTTTAATGTTGTTGCAGTTAATATTCCAGTTACATTTACATTACCACTACTGTCTATTTTTATCGCATCTATACTATTTGTTCCCAATGCCATAACATTGGTTGCCGGTGCATGAATCGTACCACCTGTTCCAACTGAGAATGTAGAGTTATCGACAAATGTTGTGATACCAGAAAACATCGGGCCAGAATCTGTCAATGTGACAGTGCTTAATCCAGCTCGACTTGTTAATGTATTTGTGCGTATCTCAGATGTCATTTACATTTTTAGTTATTTATGAACCCTCAAGAGCAGCAACTCTTGCTTCAAGTGCTTCCCTCTTTGCAGTTTCCTCCTGTAAAGCTGCAGTAAGAAGAGGAACTAATTTTGAATAATCAACTGATTGATATATCGGATCATCCTTTTTCCATTGTCCATCATGTTTAGTATCATCTTCTAATTGTACTTCATCTTTTGTTCCTGATACCACTCCAATATCTGGAAGAACTGCCTGTGCTTCGTGTGCAAAGAAACCTTGACCTAATTTATTATCATGTTTCCAAGTAAATTGATATGGTTTTAGTGATTTAATAGTTGAGAGAGCATTGTCTATTGTAGTTGCGTTTTCTTTTAATCTGTAATCAGAAGATGTGCTATAAGTAACAGTTCCAGATGAGAGATTTCTTAAACGCATGTTACCACCACCAGTATGTTCAATTATAAGTCTAAGGGCACCACCTATATCAAAAGTCATCATGGAATTATCATCACCATGTAATCGTACCTGATTATCTGCGAAGATAGTCATTGCTTTTGTCATATTGTAAGTACCCCACTCTGTGGTACCTAATTCCATCCTACCAGCATATTCCCAACCATTACCAGATTGTCTACTTCCTTTGATGTAAGACCATATTGCCTCTTGACCAGCACCACCTGATCGACTACCACCCATACCAATCACACCACCATCACCAGCTTGCCATCCGCTATTTGAACCAACATACAGATTACATCTTACACCATTAGAAACAGTGCTTGTCATGCCATCAGGAGTTACTCTTGCTGAATGGAATGCAACAGGTTGGTTTGTAGATGGAGCACTTAATCCAACACGATTACCTACTACAAAATTACCATCTGTTCTGAATACTGCCCTTGTTGTTGCAGTCGTGTAATCATCATTAATAGTTCGGAAGTTTATATTACCATTGCACTGAATATCCATCATTTTTTCGTTTGTGCCACCAGTGTTATTTCTCATCAAGATTCTTGATTGACCATTACCTTGAAGTTGAATACCATTAGCACTATTAAAAGTTGCAAGAGCATAATCACTTGGACTCGTACCGAAACCAAAATTACCACTTGAGTTGATGCGAAATCTTTCAGCATAGTTGCCACCAATTCTTGTTTGAATTACAAAATCATTAGTATAGTTAGTTCCATCTGCTATTGATTTAAGAAGTGTGCTTCCATAATAATCATCACCATCAGTCGCTGCTAATTCAATACCAGCAAATCCATTATCAGTGGCACAATCATTAAATATTTTTAATCCATTTGGATGATTGGATGAAGCAGAATATGTTGTTGTATCTGTAAATCTAATGTCAAGTCGAGTGGTGCTAGTGGTAGAATTACCCATCACTATATTACCATTAGTGTTTATTCTTAATGCTTGAGTAGTACCAAAATAAAAACCGTATGGGCCGTAAGAACTACCTGATTGGTAAAAATTAATTGAATTTGCTCCACCGTATCCTGAACCACCAGATCCTTGATTCCAAATCTGAAGGTCATTATTGGGAGATTTTAATGAAAGTGCGAGAAATGCGTGATCTGATTTAGTGGTTTCATTTCTAATGTATTGTGAATTTAAATTACTATGTCTTAAATGCAGTGCTTGTGAAGAGATAGTAGATAAATTATCATTTCCACTTATAATTTTACCGTTAGTTACATTTTGTACTAAGTATTGTCCATCATAAGTTAAAGTTGATTCACCATATAATGCATCTGTTGTTGATGTTGCAGTTATTAATCTATTGTTTGCTTGATTTGCGACTGATACTAATCCAGTTAAGTTTGATCCATCACCAGAGAATGAAGTTGCTGTAACAACACCTGCATTTCCTATTTTTATATTACTTCCTACATTAATTTGATTACTGTATGTTGAGAGTCCAGCAACAACCATACCAGCATTCGGTGCCAAGGCAATATTGACGCTTCCTGCATCGGGACTTTGTAAATTGTGGGTCTTTAATGTTGACATAATAGTATTTTATAAACCGTAAATAGACCTTTCGGCATTCCAGTTTTGAGTTATCTGAGTTGCACTCAGAGCTGCAGTGTAAAAACGAGTATGACCAAATTTCCAACCGCTTGTTAAAGGATATCCGGGTGTATTAAAGTTATTAGCATTACCGTTAGAATCTCCTCCAATGGTTAATGCACAATCATTATTTAGAGTATGAGCAGAATTATTATCACCACCATTATCCTCTGCTACTACACTGTTATTCACATATAATTTTCTACAATTCGCATCAGCTAAATTTCTTACCGCTACAAGATGATACCATCCAGCAGATGGTAAAGCTTGTTCTATTCCAAAATTACCTTCAGTATGAAAACCCCATGCAGTACCAGTATTTTTTATATAAATTCCAGCATGATTAGAGGCCCAGAAATCTGATTTACCACCAACGAATCCCCAACCTCCTAAATTACCACCCATATATATCCAAAATTCAAATGTGAAATTATCAACACCATCAAATGCTGTTACATCTTGATTCTTTGTATGGAATTGTACTTTACTTCCAGAAGTACATTCTATCCCTTGATTATTCATTCCAGATATAAAACCCGCTGATCCATCAGTCGTCAAAGTCCATGTAGCATTTGTATTACTAGCAGAATTTGACGATGCAGTTGCGTTGTTTGCTAAACTACTAAAATTCCTTGGGTCAAACCACACCTCTAAATTACTTAAAACAGGTTCAGGAGTGACAACAACACTAAAACTTCTTGGTGTCGCTTGACCACTGCTTGTTGCATTCGCAGTAAATGAAAGTGTGGTAGAAGAACTTACATCTGTAGGATCTCCTGAGATTGCACCTGTAGACGAATTAAGAGACAAACCACCACCCACAGTTCCACTATAAGTAATTGTATCTCCCTCTGGATCAGTTGCTGCGATTGTTGTATGAATTCCAGTGGCATTACAACCGATTGTTGTAATAATTCCTGCTCCAGTAGTCCAAGCTGGTTTTGCGTTTACGTTGAACGCATCTTCTAAAGTTCCTGCTAATCCAGAAGGACTGCCTATTTTTACATCATACGGTTCATTTGCATTTGATACTGAACCATGCACTCTTGCTGTAATTTGAGTCGTGGTGTTAACTGTGACTGTTGGTGATATATGTTCTGTTCCATCATTTCCCACAAATGTGGCAGTTGCACCACTTTTAAAATTTGTTCCAGTAATTACTAAATCAAATCCTGATGCAATTTGTGACTCTAAAATATTACTATTATTCACACTTGTAACCGTAGGTGGTGTATCAATCGGAGTCCATGCTGAACCATTATAATACTCCAACAAATTTGTAGTTGCATTCATAATTAAATGTCCAGCCTTGGGGGCAGGTAATGAATTTCTTTCAGCAGTTGTATTTGTTCCGACACCTACACGACCAGAAAAAGTACCAATCCCTGTTACAATGGTTCCCGTATTTGTGGTGACAAATTTAGTATTATTATTAAAGTTAAGTGTTTGTCCACCACCAGAGGAGAATACTGCTGATGTTTTAGAACCTGCTAANTTNTGTATTTCTAANGTTCCAGATCTTAATCTTAGATTTCCTGTTCCAGCATCAGCAATGTAACTATGATTTCCATCATGATATAGTTGCATATCTGACGATGCACCAAAAGATAACTTTGCATTCGCACCAAATTCTAATTGATTATCTGACTTATCCCATACAACATCATATGATGCTCCCTCCAATTTAAAATCATTTGAAAAAGTAGTTATACCTGTGTATACATTATCTCCATTACTTAATAACGCAGTCCCACCAGTTGGTAGTGTCAATGTCAAGTTACCAGCATCCGCTGCTGATGCGATCTCAACATATCCGCTATTACTACCAGTGAGTTTTATCTTTGACATTTATATTTTTAGTTATTTATTTAAGTTGGTAGATCTCCCCAAGGAACNCCNNTNTTAGTNGNAGNNACATTNGTTGTTGTATAAATGAATTGATTTATCTCATTTGTAAGTTGAGTTTCAATTTCATTTACCTTTGNTGATCCAAGAGCATCCTTTACCCATTGAATCACATTTGCCTCAGTCACAGANGAATAATCNATNTANCCTGAACTNGGTTTNGTAAAAGATACNTCACCAAAATAAGTAGACGATGCTCCTGAACGATCAGACTTTTCCCATGCCTCAACATAGTAAGTGCACTTAAATATGAATCCATCAGATTCATTGTAACTTGTTTCAGGAATTTTCCAAATGTAATGTGCCATTTTTATAAAGAATGTGCGGAAGAAGTGGCTGTAAGGTTTGACATACCAGAACCATAATACTGAAGATTTGTGGTCATATTACCAGCATTATTTCCAATTGGAATAACACTTAATCCAAAACCTTGAGAAGTTGTGGTAAGGTTGATACTGATTTCCATATACCAATTACCACCACCATTGTCGGATTGCAATCTAACAGCATTCGCATATGCAGAACCCATATTAAATTTATCACTTACATACAATGTAGTACTGTCCCAATTTCTTAAAACAGTAAAGAACTGTGCACCTGGCCCATAGTTACCACCTGTTGTATTGATACAAACTCGATAAGCGGTTCTTGCTGACAATAATGCACATCTTACATATTGATATCCAGTAGATGAGTGACCAGTAATGGTTCTAAATGTACTTCTAAGTACATATGCTTGTTTTGCATTATTACCATAATTCATTCTAAGTTGACCTTCAGATTCAATTCTTAACTTTTCACTATATGTTGCATCGGTATTTCTTGACGATATTATGAGATTGCTTTCATAATCTGTGCTAGTCGTAATGACACCAATATCAAATATTGAAGCAGCACCGCTTCCTCTTTTTGCAAAGAATTGAGCACTACTGATTATACCATCTCCACCATAATCATTTCTAATACGTAATCTTGGAGTAGGACTAGCACTGAGGTTATAACTTCCCGTGTCTTGATCATACATTGTTTCAACAAATCCATCATTACGAATTCTTAATATCTCTTTCAGACCTGCACCTGCTTTTTTTGTGAAGAACTTTATAGATGCATCACCACTATCACTAGTCGCAGTAGTTCCTGTAATCCTAGCAACCTCTGTGGCACCATTATGAATTTTTATTCTTGCTAAATCAAAATCAGCATTACTTGCTGCTGCACCATTTCCTAAGTTTAAAAATCCTGAACTTGAAGCATTATTTCCACAGAGAGATATATTATTATAACCACCACCTGTCTCAGTCCAAGGAGGATTACCACTATTTCCTACACATACATCACCATTTGAGTCAATTTTAAGTCTAGTTTGGTTTCCATTAACACGAAAACTCATTGAATTTTCGGCATGATAATACAGTATCTGGCCTACACGATTATCACCATTATCAGCAAACTGTATGACTCCACCACCACCTTCTCCATAGATGGTCATTCCTCGCCAACCTGCACCACCAACAACTAAATCATCTCCTTCTGAATGAGCAGAGAATGTATGTGTAGCAGTGTCACCTATTGATACTTTACCACCTGATGTGATGCGAAGTTTTTCTGTATTATTCGTATGAAATTGCAAGTCAACAGAATTTTGTCCACCAGATGCTGCTTGGATTTTACATGTTTCATTAACATTATCACTACGTCTTGCTAATAAATCTATTCCTGATGTTGCATTTGCAGTATCATGTGATTGAAGCGTCATTGTGACACTTGTTCCTACAGTGTTATTTCCACTTGCATGAATTATAGTTGTAGGACTAGTAAAATTAAGTCCAAGTTTACCTTCTGATGTGATACGAAGGCTTTCACTACCAGCAGTTTCAAATGAAATTGTATCAGCAGTCGGAAATCTCATCTTTGTATTAGGATCCCCTACATGTCTTATACTATCAGCAATATCTAAATTACCAGAAGTAACTTGTACTGTGCTACTGAATGTCCCTGTAGTTCCTGATAATGCACCACTAAATGATGTTGCTGTAACAACACCTACTATGTTTAAACCCTCATCAAGTCCACCGATTGTTCCAGATCCTTTAACTTGTACTGACATAATTCCTCCTTATACCACTGTCCAAGTAGATCCACTTGGTATTGTTACAACTACACTAGCTGCGAGTGTGATGGGCCCTGCACTCATCGCATTTTTACCAGAAGTAATTGTATAATCTTGTGCAACCGATATGTCATTTTCATAAAAGACTTTATCAGTTCCAGTTCCAACGGCTCCACCGCCACCACCTGCAATACTTATATCAACAACACCATTATTTAAACCACCAACTGCAAATGTATTTCCAGATCCTACAAAATTTAATGAAGTTATGACACCACTATGAATTGCAGTTCCACCAGAGAATATTCCAATTCCCTTAAGACCACTAGTCGCAGTGATAATACCAACATGAATGTCTGTTGTCTCACTTATACCGTAACCAGTTATCTTGGTGAATGCCATATTACTTTTTTAGTTATTTATGGTGCAGAAGTCTCGTAAGTTCCTTCGTCCCATTGCCAGTTATTAATTGTTCCCTCAAGTTTGAAATAACATCGACCACCGTAAATACTACCCTGAACTTTAATGTATACATTTTTAGGACTTCCACCAGTAACTACTTCAACACCAGCAGCGTGTCCAGTCTCAAAGTTTGTATTATCTCCTGCTGTTCCATATATTAAATTATTATATCCATTATATGAAATTCTCCATTCACTGTATCCTTTTGTTTGGTTAAATCCACCACCTCTAGATGTATAGATATCCAACTTACCCACTAGCATTGTTCCAGCAGCATAGTTAACTATTTTATACCATCTAGTTTGATTATTAATAATAGGCACACTAAATGTTCTTGTTTGCATCCATCCCTGATGGTGATGACTATAATCACCACCAAGAACAGTATCATAAGTTCTAAATTTACCTTCTCTATTGATAACTACACTGAGAGTTTTAGTTGTTGAGTTCTCTGGTGTTGTCCAAAATTCTATTTTTGAACCCTTACTTGAATTACTTTGTGTTCCATCTGCCTTAAAATCCATCGCTGTTGTATCATGATAAGATCCATTTGCACCTTTAGTGAAACCTTGAATTGCTCCTAGATGATTACCATCAGAAGGAACTCCTGTTCTTGCAAGATTTATCCAACCACCATCTGTCTGACCAATTTGAATTTTTCTATATGCAACTGAAGTAAATGCAGTTTGAGTATCGAAAAGAAATTGACCAGTTGATGTGAGGAGAGCTCTTGGACTATTTGCATCAACACAAAATTTAATTCCACCTTGTCCAGCGAGTCTTAAGATGGGGTAACTACCTGAGTCAACTCTAGTAACACCTAAAAATCCTTCTCTATCATAAGTATCTCCTGTTCCATTTGCACCTGACACCAATTTTATCTCATCATTTAAAATTTCAAAATGATTTCCACCTGCTGTTCCTTGATTTATTTGAACTATTCCAGCACTTGTGATGCGAAGTCTTTCAGTATATGATGATCCAGAACTAACACTAAAAATTAATGGTACATCTTGATATGACATAAGATATGTTGCAGCACTCTCTGCTGAAATTGCAAACCCTTTAGTTGAACCTCTCCAGAATGACTGTGTTGGTGAAGATGCGTGTCCAATTTCAAAAGGATGTTGTGTTGCGACTCTACTGACACCTATTTTTCCATCAGCGTTGATAATTAATCTATCACCTGTATTTGTTTTGAGTCGCATACCAGTTGCTTCTCTAGTTTCAATATCAAAATAGTTTGCATCATAATAAAGAATTGTTTCTTGACCAGATGTAGTTGATCTTTTTACATTCAACATTGCTGCTGAACCATTATTACTATAAGTTAAGGTTGCTTCAGCCTCTAAGGTATTTGCACTTCCCGAACCAGTTATAATTTTATTGTCTGCGTTATTGTTTATATTTACTACATTGTCTGTGATACCAGTTAAGTTTGATCCATCACCATAATAAGTAGATGCTGTAACGATACCAACATTTAAAATTTTATTATTGCCAGAGTGAACGGCTATCTCAGGATTTGTTGTTCCAATACCAACGTGCCCTCCATCAACCTGAGAGACTCCACCTGTCCCTGAGTTGTGTAACCATTGATTGAAACGAATATCTGACATTATATTTTTTAGTTATTTATCCTGATGGTAAAGTGATCCTACAATCGTAAGTCATCAGATTTATCTCACCAAATGAGTGAGTTGATGATGGGTTAGTAATTGATATTCTAACTACACCACTTCCTTCGTCAGTGAATACGATGGTTGGATTTTGAGAACCACCTCCAGTTCCCAGTGTATCTTGTTCCGTTGAGAAGCGAACCTCATTATCATTATAATCAAATCTACCAGTTCTCATTTTCATAACACTATAACCACCATCACTGTTAAAACCATACATACTTCTTGCTGTATATGTCACTATCCATGCTGCTAGTTGCGAATCTCCATCTCCCGGTTGACCAGATGATGCTTTTGCAACTCTTGCCACTGTGTGAGTTGATGAAGATGTACCATACCACATCCATCTTCTTTGATCCATTATTTTGGTATTATTATTAGTTGTACCCTGACTACCTTCACTACACTCTACGATGTATGAACCACCATTCATTTTTAGTCCACCATCTTGTATTCTTACTCTTTCAGTTCCAGATCCAGTCGCACCAGTATGAAATCGTAAAGAATTTCCACCAATGAATCTCATGGTTTCTGGATTTCCATTATTATTAGCACCCTTCATTGTAAGGATACTATCGTCATAACTAAATTGGTGCTTCCTATTTGCAGATGAACTATGTGATAGTTCTAATAATTTTTGTGGACTATCAGTTCCAATACCAAGATTTGACCCGCTAAGAGTCACTTTTTCACTATTATTAGTGAAAAATTCTATTTTTCCATCTGATTGTTCTATTCTTTCATGTGTATCACCCCATTGAAAAGAATATCCTGAATCTATTTTTATATGACTACTTGAAGCGTGTAGCAGACTACCGGTAAAAGTTAAGTTTGATTCACCAGTTAATGCATTCGCACCAGTTGCTGTTATAACTCTATTATCTGAACCATTTGCTAAAGTTGGATTTCCAGACGCTGTTCCTGTTAATGCACCTACAAATGTTGTTGCAGTAACAACACCAGTAGAGTTTACGTTATTTAAAACTAAAGTTGCAGCACTATTGACCGTGACAGATGTGCCACTTCCAATCGGTTGTATATTGTCAACACTTAGAATACTCATTATACTTTTTAATTATTTATGACCATCAACCAATTAATATAAATTGTGCATAATTAGCAGATGAATCAAGTGGAGCAGCATAACTGGAATGAAAACTAAATGATATTGTATCATTTGCTGCACAAGTTAAAACAGCAGAAAGATTAGTTGGATTATAAGTAAACTGATCAGCTCTAAACGCAGCAGGACTAGCAGGATTAGAACCATTATCACGAGNTGGTGGAAACCACATATCTCCTTTTGTAGATCCATTATGAATTAAGTAAAAACCATTCCAGTTAAATGCAGTAGTCCGACGACCCATAGCACCTATACAAAGATATCTTCCTGCAATTGGACAAGTAAAAACTCCTGTGCTGGTATTAAAATGACTTCCCAAATTTGCGTATACAGAGGAGGGTCGTATTGCATATATATTTGTTTGAACTTGTGTGCCTTGACCAACATAACCAATTCCAGAATACATTGGTTGATTTGGTGTTGTTATACGACCATTCGCATGAATTCTCATTGCCTCTACATTATTCAATGCATCTAAGAATCTTATACCAGCTGGGCCATTCAATGTTTCAATATTAAATCTTCCAGCACCACTCTCATAAAATCTTATTTTACCCGCCCCACTTGTTGAATTGAGATCTAATAGTTCTCCTGCCCCGTGTGATTGAAGTCTAGAAGGATATCCAGCACCACTACCACCAGCAACTACTTTACCGTCTGATGTGATGCGAGCTCTTTCACTACCATGAACATGGAACAACATAGCTGTGTTACCATTCTGACTATTCGGGTCAGCATATAATTGTAATATTGAGTTATCAGAATTTATATAACTATCGATATTTCCACTACTATCTTTAAAATCTATTTTTCCTGAGTAACTACTTCCTTTTCCCTTGATACTCAAAACAGTATTGTTACCACTTGCATGAGCAGTTGGTGATGCATCATTAAAACCAAAATCACCACCTGAGTTGATGCGAAATCTTTCAGCACCAGCTGTTATACATCTGATGGTATCGTTTGCAGGAAATCCTATTGCAGTATTTCCATCTCCAGTATGAACTATATTCTCTGCAATTTGAACTTCACCAGAAACATTAAAAGTTCCAGACAACGTTAATACATTACTAGCAAAAGTTAAGTTTGATTCACCATACAATGTATCAGTTGTTCCTGTGCAAGTTATTAATCTATTATCTGCTTGATTTCCTACTGATAATCCTGATACTCCAGTTAAGTTTGATCCATCACCATAAAAAGTTGTTGCAGTACAAGAACTTGCGATTGAAACACTACTCGTAACACTGGCGATACCAGCGATCGAAACAGTATCTCCTGACGACGGTTGTATTGTATTGACTTTTAAATTACTTGACATGATTAAGTAATTTCCATAATTGTGAGTGCAACATCTAAACTGTTTGCTACATCACTTTTTGCTGTAATCGTGTCTGTGGTTTCTAATACTATTTTATTTCCTTGCATAAATTCAAAAGATGATCCCTGTGGAATCGGAACGTTCTTCATCAAATGTATATCATCTGCAGATGCTCTTGTGATACCAATACCTACGTTTATATTATTTCCTGAAATATTTGACGCAGTGATACCAATCACCACTGTGGTTGTTGAACCGGGTGCAACATATACTGCTGTCGTAGTAACACCTACGTTCGCTTTTGTTTTTAATTTAAAGGTGTTTGCCATTCGATTATCCTAATGCTATTGCGAGAGCGACTACATCGTCAAGTGATGCACCACCGCCACCACCACCGCCTCCTCCAGAGGCATTCACAACTGTGATACCAGTCGCACCGACTGTTGCAGTGATATTATTATTGAAGTTTAATGTGGTTGCGATACCAGCTGGAGTTCCATTATTCTGTATAAAGACACCAGTAGAAACACCGACACCTTTGACACGAACCTCAGTCCTACTATTTATGTCACCTTCAACATCTAATTTGAAGCCAGGATTAGTTGTCCCAATTCCAACGTGTTTGTTGGAATCTTTGACGTTGATAATTGAACCTAGTTGTGAGAGTTCTCTATTCCTTGCCATATCTTTTTTTAGTTATTTATCTCACTAACCATTCCTCTTAAGCCAG
>FUFK010782352.1_pt1 | contig 17677 bp, 13 predicted proteins | sample 1021851 | NCBI WGS metagenome assembly FUFK01 (sample SAMEA51879418, study PRJEB19060) | metagenome | reverse complement strand
CCGCGACATCAGCCAGCAGGCGCGCACCTTCTACCGCACCGTGGAAGCGGACGCCCTGCGCGTGGAAGCGCGCCGCCAGGCGATCCGCTCCACCCGCTCGGCCCTGGAAGCGACCCAGTCCGGCTACGAAGTGGGCACCCGCAACGTGGTCGACGTACTCAACGCCCAGCAGGCGCTGTACGCCGCCCAGCGGGACTACGCCAACGCCCGCTACGACTACATCCTCGACACTCTGACCCTGAAATCAGCGGCCGGTGAACTGGACGTGGAAGATCTGGTGGCGGTGAACGAATGGCTGTCCGACGAGGAAACCCTGGATCTCTATAATCCGGACCTGGAAGGCCAGAGCGAGGAACAGATGGTGACACCGCGCTGAAGCGCGCCCCGGTTGGCGGCCACCACGGCCGCCGCCGCCTCGCCCAGACGCCGGCGTTCGTCGGCGTCGTCCAGCAAGGCCCCGACCCGCGACGCCAGAGCGTCCGCATCCGCGACCCGCGACAGGGCACCGGCCCGGTCCAGCAGATCCGCGATGGCGGTGAAATTATGCAGATGCGACCCGGTCAGCACCGGCACGCCCCAGGCCGCCGGCTCCAGCAGGTTGTGTCCGCCCACCGGCACCAGCGAACCGCCCACGAAGGCCACATCGGCGGCACCGAACAGCATCAGCAGCTCGCCCATGGTATCCGCCAGATAGAGGCTCACCGCCGCGTCCACCTGGTCGCCGCGGCTGCGCCGGGCCACGGTCATGCCGTGCCGGGCGCCCAGCCCGGCCACCTCGTCGAAACGCTCCGGGTGACGGGGCACCAGTATCAGCAGCGCGTCGGGGTGCCGCTCAAGCAGCCGTCGATGGGCCGCCAGCACCGGCTCGTCCTCGCCGGGGTGGGTGCTGGCCGCGATCCACACCGGCCGCGCCGCGAAGCGCTGGCGCAGCGCCGCCGCCTGGTCGCGTAACGACTCGCCGAGGGTGAGATCGAATTTAACGCTGCCGTTAACGCGAATCCGCTCCGGGTCGGCGCCCAGCGCCTGGAAACGGTCCGCTTCCGCCCGGGTCTGCACCGCCAGCAGGTCGAAGCGCGCCAGCATCGGCCGCACCAGCTTCGGCAGGCGCCGGTAACCGCGATAGCTGTTCTCGGACAGGCGCCCGTTCATCAGCAACAGCCGGGCCCCGTGGGCCTTGGCGGCGGCGCACAGGTTGGGCCACAGCTCGGTTTCCAGAATCACCACCAGGCGCGGATCGAAGGCACGCCAGAAACGCCGGTAGGCGGCGGGCAGCTCCCAGGGGCAATAGACGTGGGTGACCCGGTCCCCGAACAGCGCCCGGACCCGCTCCGAGCCGGTGGGCGTGGTGGTGGTCACCACCAGCGGCGTGTCCGGGTGGCGCGCCAGCAACGCCTCGATCAGCGGCGCCGCCGCCAGGGTTTCCCCCACGGACACGGCGTGAACCCAGACGCTGCCGCGCAGCCGGTCGCGCCCGAGCCCCAGGGCCAGACGCTCCCGCCAGCGGCGCCGGTACGCCGGCGCGCGGCGGCCACGCCACCAAAGGCGCGCGAACAGGAGCGGCAACAAAGCGTACCAAAGTAACGAATAGAGCAAGCGCATGGGCGATTCCGTCGGACCTCGAAGGCCGGACACCTGACGTCCGACCCGGCCGGCTATGCTAGCATAGCCGCGCATTCCATCGATGGTGATCCATGAGCGTGAGCGTGACTTCCCCGGTGTTGAAACCGGACATCCTGATCTTCGGCGGCGGCATCGCCGGTCTGTGGCTGATCAACCACCTGCAGCAGCGCGGTTATCAGTGCCTGCTGCTGGAGACCGGCACCCTGGGCGGCGCCCAGACCCTGGCCAGCCAGGGCATCATCCACGGCGGCCTGAAATACGCCCTGGGCGGCACCCTCTCCAGCGAATCCGAGGCCATCGCCGGCATGCCGGACCGCTGGCGCCAGGCCATCGCCGGTCAGGGCCCGGTGGATCTGAGCGGTCTGCGGGTGCTCAGCGACACCCAGAACCTCTGGTCCGCCGGTTCCGTGGCCAGCCGCATGACCACCTTTTTCGCCAGCCGCATGCTGCGCGGGCGCATCGAAAAACTGAAGCGCCCGGACTTTCCCTCCGCCCTGGCGGACCGCCGCTTCAAGGGTCAGGTCTACCGCCTGGACGATCTGGTGGTGGACACCGAAAGCCTGCTCGAGGTGCTCACCGCGCCGGTGCGCGACCGTCTGCTGCACTTCGACCCGGCGCGCCACCCGCTGAGCTGGAACCAACGCGGCCTGGAAGCGGTGGCGCTGGACGGCGTGCGCATCGAACCGAAGCTGACCGTGCTGGCCGCCGGCGAAGGCAACGCCGGCCTGCTGCAGGACGCGCAGAAAGCCGAGCTGTTCCCCAGTGAAGCGGCGCAGAGCCGGCCCCTGAAAATGGTGCTGCTGAAGCACCGCCTCGGCCACCGCCTCTACGCCCACTGCGTGGGCACCAGCAACAAGCCCCGGCTCACCGTCACCACCCACGACATGAAGGACGGCAGCCTGGTCTGGTACCTGGGCGGCGACCTGGCGGAAAAGGGCGTGGAGCGCAGCGACGCCCAGCAGCTGGACGCGGCGCGCCGCGAGCTGGATGAACTGTTCCCCTGGCTGGACTTCGCCGACGCCGAGCTGGCGCTGATGGACGTGGCCCGCGCCGAGCCGCGCCAACAGGGTCTGGCCAAGCCGGACAACGCCTACGCCCGGCGCGACCGGGATCTGGTCATCACCTGGCCCACCAAACTGACGCTGGCGCCGGACCTGGGTGACCGGGTGGAAGCCCTGATCCAGGAACGGGGCCTGGAAGCCGGCGCGCCGCTGCCGCCGATCCCGGAGGAGCTGCGACGGGCCGACATCGGCCGGCCACAGTGGCACCGCCTGTTCGGGGAGCAAGGCTGATGGCGTTTCTCCGCGAACTGGGCGACACCGGCCTGACGGTCAGCGCGCTGGGCCTGGGCACGGTCAAGATCGGCCGCGACCAGGGGGTGAAGTATCCCACCCCGTTTTCGATTCCCGACGACGACGCGGTGCGCGACCTGCTGGCCCGCGCCCGCGAGCTGGGCATCAATCTGATCGACACCGCGCCCGCCTACGGCCGCAGCGAAGAGCGCCTCGGCCAGTTGCTGCGCGACCGCCAGGACTGGGTGATCGTCTCCAAGGTGGGGGAGGAATTCAGCGACGGCGACAGCCACTTTGACTTCTCCCCGGCGCACACCCGGGCTTCGGTGGAGCGCAGCTTGCGGCGGCTGAACACCGACTACCTGGACTGCGTGCTGATTCACTCCGACGGCAACGATCTGGACGTGCTGCGCAGCGGCGCCCTGGAAACGCTGGAGGCGATGAAACAGGCCGGCCTGATCCGCGCCATCGGCATGTCCACCAAAACCGTGGCCGGCGGCCTGGAGACGCTGCGACGCAGCGACGTGGCGATGGTCACCTACAACCTGAAGCAGGACGACGAGCGACCGGTGATCGACCACGCCGCCGCCCACCACAAAGGCATCCTGATCAAGAAAGCCTTCGCCAGCGGCCACCTGGCCGACGACCTGCCCGACCCGGTGCAGGCCAGCCTCAACAAGGTGCTCGGCACCGCCGGCGTCAGCGCCGTGATCGCCGGCACCGTCAACCCCGCCCACCTGGAAGAAAACGTCCGCAAGGCCCGCCTCGCCTGCGGCGACCCGGCCTGAGGGAGCGGGCTCGCTCCCATAGGCCTTTGTATTTCGGCGCGCGCCCCGATATTGCATACTGTGCGGTCCCTGAACAGGGCTGAAGCAGGCGGGTAAATGATCGACTGGGACAATATCGACACGGTGCTGCTGGACATGGACGGCACGCTGCTGGATCTGGCCTTCGACAACTGGTTCTGGCAGCGCCACGTACCCGAGCAGTACGCGCTCAGCCGCGGCCTGGACTACGCCGAGGCGGAGCGGATTCTGCACGATTGGATCGAGAGCCACCTGGGCACCCTGAACTGGTACTGCCTGGATTTCTGGACCCGGGAGCTGGGGCTGAACATCAGCGCGCTGAAACGCGCCGCGGCGGACCGCATCGCCGTGCGGCCGGGCGCCGAGGCGTTCCTGGCCGCTCTGGCGGACGGTCCCAAGCGGGTGATCATGGTGACCAACGCGCACCGCGACGCCCTGGATCTGAAGCTGGAGCGCACCGGCATAGACCGCTATTTCGATGCGCTGGTGTCCAGCCACGATTACGGCCACGCCAAGGAGGCCCAGGCGTTCTGGCGGCAGCTGAGCCACAGCCATCCGTTCGACCCGGCCCGGGCCCTGTTGGTGGACGACTCCCTGCCGGTGCTGCATTCCGGCCGCCTGTTCGGCCTCGGCCATCTGGCCAGCATCCGCCAGCCGGATTCCAGCCTGCCGGCCCGGGAACACACCGACCCCTTCCCGGCCATCGACGACTTCCTGCGGGTGCTGCCGTGAGCGAGGGGGCGCGCATTGATTCCTGGCTGTGGGCGGCCCGTTTCTTTAAAACCCGCAGCCTGGCCAAACAGGCCATCGAGGGCGGCAAGGTGCAGGTCGACGGCGCCAAGGCCAAGCCCAGCAAGGCGGTGCAGCCCGGCGACGTGCTCGACATCCGCAAGGGCGACCAGCGCTGGACCGTGGTGGTGGAGGCGGTGGCCAGCAAGCGGGGCCCGGCCCGGGTGGCCGAAAGCCTGTACCGGGAAACCGAGGAAAGCGTGGCCGCCCGGCAGCAGTCCGCCGAGCAGAAACGCCTGGCCCGCATGGCCGCGCCGGTGCCCGACCACAAACCCAGTAAAAAGGAGCGCCGCGACCTGCAGCGTTTCCGCCGCAACCACGAAGGTGAGCTTTGAACAACGCTGATTTCAAACAACGTTTCCTGTTTCCCGAGACCGATATTCGCGGCGAACTGGTACGCCTGGACGAGAGCCTGGAAGCGATTCTCGGTACCCACGACTACCCGCTGGCGGTACAGGGTCTGGTCGGCGAGGCGGTGGCGGCCGTGGCGCTGCTCGCCGGCACGCTCAAGTTCAGCGGCCGGTTGAGCCTGCAGGCGCAGGGCCGCGGCCCGGTGTCGCTGCTGCTGGCGGAGTGCACCCATGACGGCCAGCTGCGCGCCCTGGCCCGCCACGACGGCGAACTGGACACCGCCGCCAATATCGGCGCGCTGATCGGCGACGGCACCATGGTGATCACCATCACCCCGGACCAGGGCCGCCAGTACCAGGGCATCGTGCCCCTGGAAGGCGACACCCTGGCGCGGTGCCTGGAGGGCTACTTCCAGCAGTCCGAGCAGCTGCCCACCCGGCTGTGGCTGGCCTCCGGCAACGGCCGGGCCGCCGGCCTGATGCTGCAGCGTCTGCCCGACCAGGTGGCGAGCNGCGANGNNAACCAGCANCCAGTGGGAGCANCTCGAGGCCCTGGCCGGCACCCTGAAAATGGANGAGCTGCTCGACCTGCCGGCGGAAACNGTGCTGCGCCGGCTGTTCCACGAAACCCCGCCGCGNCTGCCNGAGGCGCAGCCGTTGCGCTTCGGCTGCACCTGCTCGCGGGANCGCACCGAGAACGCCCTGCTGTCGCTCGGCGCCGACGAGCTGAANACCCTGCTGGATGAAGACGGCGANGCNACCCTCACCTGCGACTTCTGCCTGTCCCNGCAGCACTTCGACGCGGTGGACCTGGCCGAGCTGATCCGCCGCCTNTGAGACCCGCCCCGGCNCCGCCAACAGGTAACAGAAGATGACTGGCGGGTCGCCCTGGCATCGCCACTGCGCGCCTTTTCTGTCATAATCGCGCGCCTGTCAGGAGCCCGGCCACATAAGCCCAGGAAGAACCGATGAGCAATCCCATGACCTACAACGACCTCAGNCCGGCCCAGCTTGTGGAGCTGGCCGTTCAGCGTAACGAAGGCCACCTCGCCGCCAATGGCGCGCTGGTGGTGGAAACCGGCCACCGNACCGGCCGGTCCCCGATGGACCGCTANGTGGTGGACGAGCCCAGCACCACCGAGCACATTCACTGGGGCGCCATTAACCGTCCCTTCCCGTCGGACAAGTTCGATGCGCTCTGGGATCGCGTGGCCGCGTTCGTGACCGAGGACGACACCTTCGTCTCTCACCTGCATGTGGGCGCCGACACCGACCACTACCTGCCGGTGAAAGTCACCGCGCAGACCGCCTGGCACAATCTATTCGCCAACACCCTGTTCATCCGCCCGGAGCGTTTCAACCCGCGCGACAAGCAGGAGTGGCAGATCCTTCACGCGGTGAATTTCCAGTGCGACCCGCAGCGCGACGGCACCAACTCCGACGGCTGCGTGATCCTCAACTTCGCCCAGCGCAAGGTATTGATCGCCGGCATGCGCTACGCCGGTGAAATGAAGAAGGCGATGTTCTCGGTTCAGAATTTCCTGCTGCCCGAGAAAGACGTGCTGCCCATGCACTGCTCCGCCAACGTGGGCGAGAACGGCGACGTGGCGCTGTTCTTCGGCCTGTCCGGCACCGGCAAGACCACCCTGTCCGCCGACCCGGACCGTTACCTGATCGGTGACGACGAGCACGGCTGGGGCAAGGACGTGGTGTTCAACATCGAAGGCGGCTGCTACGCCAAGTGCATCGACCTGAGCCAGAAGAACGAGCCGGTGATCTGGGACGCGATCCGCTTCGGCGCGGTGCTGGAAAACGTGATCCTCAACGAGGAGACCCGCGAGCCGGATTACACCGACGTGTCGCTGACCCAGAACACCCGCGCCGCCTACCCGCTGGAGAACATCGACAAGCGGGTGCTGGAAAACCGCAGCGGCGAGCCCAAGCACATCATCTTCCTGACCTGCGACCTGACCGGCGTGCTGCCGCCGGTGTCCAAGCTCAGCCGTGAAGCCGCCGCCTACCACTTCCTGAGCGGCTACACCGCGCTGGTCGGCTCCACCGAAATGGGTTCCGGCGACGGCATCAAGAGCACCTTCTCCACCTGCTTCGGCGCGCCCTTCTTCCCGCGCCGCGCCGGCGAATACGCCGAGCTGCTGATGAAGCGCGTGGACGAATTCGGCTCCAAGGTCTACCTGGTGAACACCGGCTGGACCGGCGGCCCCTACGGCGAAGGCGAGCGCTTCAGCATTCCCACCACCCGGGGCGTGGTCAACGCCATCCTCAGTGGTGCGCTGGACGACGCCGAGACCGAGCACCTGGACATCATCAACCTGGATGTGCCCAAGTCCGTGCCCGGCGTTGACGACAAGCTGCTCAAGCCCAAGAACACCTGGGCCGAGCCGGAGAACTACGAGGCCCGCGCCCGCGACCTGGCCGAGCAGTTCCAGAACAACTTCGCCGACAAGTACGCCGACGTGGCGGAAGAGATCCGCGCCGCCGGCCCGAAAGCCTGAAGCGGCGCCCGCGCCGCTCAACGAAAAACCCGCCCTACGGCGGGTTTTTTGTTGGGTCCCGCTCCGACAACCCGATTTCACGCCATGCCCACGCGGCGTTAGACTGGCCGCCTTAATGCAAGGAGCCCCTGAATGAGCAAACCAAAGATCGTGGTGGTCGGCGGTGGCGCCGGCGGCCTGCCCCTGGTCACCCAGCTGGGACGCAAACTGGGCAAGTTCGGGCACGCGGACATTACCCTGGTGGACGCCAGCAGCGTGCACGTCTGGAAGCCGCGCTTCCACGAAGTGGCCACCGGCGCCATCGACGCGGATCTGGACGCGGTGGACTATCGCGCCCACGCCCGCCTGAACCACTACCGCTTTGAACCCGGCAGCATGACCTGGGTGGACAAGGACAAGCGCGCCATCACCCTGGCGCCGATCACCGACGCCCAGGGCGAGGAAGTGCTGCCCGAACGTAAAATCTACTACGATTATCTGGTGATCGCGGTGGGCAGCCAGAGCAACGATTTCGGCACCCCCGGGGTACGCGACCACTGCCTGTTCATGGACACCCGCGCCCAGGCGGAGCGTTTCCGCGAGCGCTTCATGAACACCTGCCTGCACGCCAACTACCGCGACGAGCCGGTGTCGGTGGCGATCGTCGGCGGCGGCGCCACCGGCGTCGAGCTGGCGGCGGAAATCCACCATGCGGTGGCCATGCTCAAGCTGTACGGCCACGAACACCTGGACCGCAAACAGCTCAAGGTGACGGTGGTGGAAGCGCTGCCGCGGATTCTGCCGGGCCTCTCCGAGCGGGTGTCCGCCGCCGCCCAGGAGCGCCTGGAAGCTCTCGGCGTGTCGGTGCGCACCGGCGTGATGGTGGCGCGCGCCAGCGAGGACGCGTTGATCACCAAGGATGACGAAACCATCAGCGCCGACCTTATGGTGTGGGCCGCCGGCGTCAAGGCACCGGACTTCGTCGGCAAGCTGGAAGGCTTCGCGCTCAACAAGATCAACCAGATCGAGGTGTCACCGACCCTGCAGGCGAAGGGTAACGACCGGGTGTTCGTGGTCGGCGACTGCGCCTTCCTCAAGCCCGACGGCGACGACAAGCCGATCCCGCCGCGTGCCCAGGCCGCCCAGCAGATGGCCAGCCACACCGCCAAGAACCTGCAGCGTCTGATCATGAACCGCGACCCCAGGCCGTTCCGCTACCGCGACCACGGCTCGCTGGTGTCGCTCTCCAACTACAGCTCCGTGGGCATGCTGATGGGCAACCTGAAGGGCGGTAACTTCTTCGTCGAGGGCTGGCTGGCGCGGCTGATGTACGTGGGCCTGTACCGCATGCACCAGGCGGCGTTGTACGGCTGGCCGCGCACCCTCATGCTGCTTACGGCGGGGCGCTTCAGCAAACTGGTGCGTCCGCGCATGAAATTGCATTAAACCAATGTAATCGACAGGGAGAGAACCATGACGGTACTCACAGGATGGATTCTGATCTTGATTGGCCTGGCGCTGGCCGGCGGTGGGGGCTGGCTGGCGGTGCTCGGCGGCAGTTGGTACTACGTGCTGGCCGCCCTGGGTTTTTTGCTCACCGGTGCGCTGATGCTGTTGCGCCGCCCCGGCGCGCTATGGGTTTACGCGCTGCTGATTCTGGGCACCGGCCTGTGGTCAGTGTGGGAAGTCGGACTGGACTGGTGGGCTCTGGTGCCCCGGGGCGTGGTAATCGTGGCCATCGGCATCTGGCTCGCGACCCCCTGGGTAACGCGCGGTCTGAACGCCAACGGCCGTGAACCCTGGGGGCTGGTTGCCGGGCCGCTGGCGGTGATGGTGGTCGCCGCCGGCGCCCTGGCGCTGACCGCCATGCTCGGCCCCGACCCCAACGGCGTGCGCGGGGAACTGCCCACCGCGCGCACGTCCCCGCCGGCGCAGAGCTCGCAGAGCAACATTCCAGACGGCGACTGGCACGCCTACGGCCGCACCGGCTTCGGCCAGCGTTACTCTCCCCTGGAGCAGATCACGCCGGACAACGTGGACCGGCTCGAGCCGATCTGGACCTACCATACCGGCGACATACGCGGCGAGGGCGACCCGGTGGAAACCACCTATGAGGTGACGCCGCTCAAGGTGGGGAATACGCTCTATCTGTGCACGCCGCACCACTGGGTGATCGCCCTGGACGCCGACACCGGCGAGGAAATCTGGAAGTTCGACCCGGAGATCGACAAGGACATCAGCCGACAGCATCAGACGTGCCGGGGCGTCTCCTACTTCGACGGCCATCAGCGGGCCGGCGAAGACGTTCCCGAAGAAGAGACCGCCGTGGCGGCGTCCGGCGAGCAGGGACGCACGGCCGACACCGTTTGCCAGCGCCGTCTGTTCCTGCCCACCGGAGACGCGCGGTTGATCGCCCTGGATCCGGAGACCGGCGAACGCTGCACGGGTTTCGGCGACAACGGCTCCGTGAATCTCTGGGCCAATATGCCCCACAAGCAAGAGGGTTTTTACTACTCCACCTCACCGCCGGTGGTCACCGAAAACTATGTGATCATCGGCGGCGCGGTGAACGACAACGTCTCCACCCGCGAGCCGTCCGGCGTGATCCGCGCCTACGACGTCGATACCGGCGAACTGGTGTGGAACTGGGATCCCGGCAACCCGGAGCAGACCGACCCGATTGCCCCCGGCGAAACCTACAGCACCAGCACACCCAACTCCTGGTCGGTATCCAGCGTGGATGAAGATCTCGGTCTGATTTACCTGCCGATGGGCAACCAGGTGCCGGACCAGTGGGGCAAGAATCGCAATCCCGACGCCGCCCCGTTTTCATCTTCCATCGTCGCCCTCGACATCGACACCGGGGAACTGCGCTGGGTGTTCCAGACCGTGCGCAACGACCTCTGGGACATGGACGTGCCGGCCCAGCCCAGCCTGATGGACCTGGATACGGACAACGGCTCCGTGCCGGTACTGGTGGCCCCCACCAAACAGGGTGATGTGTACGTGCTCGACCGCCGTAACGGCGAGCCGGTCCTGCCGGTCAGCGAAGAGGACGCGCCCGACAGCCTCGGTTACCAGCCGGTGGCCGATACCCAGCCGAGCTCATCACTGAGTCTCAACCCGCCGCCGCTGGAAGGCAGCGATATGTGGGGCGCCACCCTGTTCGACCAGTTGATCTGCCGTATCCAGTTCCACCGGCTTAACTACAAAGGGCGTTATACGCCGCCGTCCGAGGAAGGCAGCCTGATCTATCCCGGCAATTTCGGCGTGTTCAACTGGGGCGGCCTGGCGGTGGACCCGGAGCGTCAGGTGGCGTTCACCACGCCGGGGTATCTGGCGTTCGTGTCGACCCTGATTCCGCGCCAGGACGAGACCACCAACTATGTCTCCGACGGCAAGCCGGGGCTGAACGAAAACTACGGCGCACCCTACGCGGTGTCCCTGAAACCGTTCCTGTCGCCGCTGGGTCTGCCGTGCCAGCAGCCGCCCTGGGGTTACGTCGCCGGACTGGACCTGCGCAGCGGCGAAGTCGCCTGGAAGCATCGTAACGGTACCGTCCGGGACCAATCACCCGTGCCGCTGCCGTTCAAGATGGGCGTACCCGACCTGGGCGGCCCGATGATCACCGCCGGCGGGGTGGCGTTCATGAGCGGCACCCTGGATTACTACGTGCGCGCCTATGACGTCACCACCGGTGAACAGCTGTGGGAAGAGCGGCTGCCGGCCGGCGGCCAGGCCACGCCGATGACCTATCTGGATTCCGAAGATCGTCAGCGCGTACTGGTGGTGGCCGGTGGCCATGGTTCGCTNGGCACCAAGGCCGGCGACGCCATTATCGCTTACGGCCTCAAGGGCGAGGACTAAAGGGTCAGCGCCACGGTAGTACCCACCACCCAGGCGTTATCGACGTCGTCGTTGGCGCCCGGGTGGACCACGTACTGGAGATTCGGTCGCAGCGTGAGCCAGGGCGTCACGTGGACGCCGTAGTAGACCTCGGCGTTCCACTCCTCGCTCTGGGGCGGCACGTACCCGGTAGCACCGGGCCCCGGTAACGCCGCGTTCCCGGCGGTGGCCCAGTCCACGTAGGCNTCGCCGATTTCAGCGTAAGCGAGCCCGATACCCAGCTCGTCCTTTGCACGCCCTTCGAACAGGCCGCGCCAGGCGCCACCGGCGGACAGGTAACGCGCCACGTACGCGGTGTCCGGGTCGTGCCAGCTACCTTGGGTGAACAGCGTCAGACCACGCTGGTCACCGTACGGCGCGCTGACCTGCTGCTGAACCACGAAATAGCCACCGTAGCGTCGACCGGTATCGCCGCCGCCTTCATAGTCGGAAGCGTCCGCGCTGCTGTAGTAGGCGCCAAGCTTGTACTTGCCGGGCAGGCCACCTGGACCCCGGTCAGGCACCCAGCCCACCTCCACCGGCGTGATGATGCCCTGGCTGCCGTCACGATGAAGTTTCAGACTCTGGTCCGGATCCAGGTTTTCCGGATTCTGGTCGAACACCCCGATCTGCAGATACCGCTGCCGGGCGTCCTCCATCTTCACCCGACCGCCCCACTGCGACACCGGCCAGTTGTACCAGACGCCGCCGGCCTGGTTGCCGGGCTGGCTGCTCCCCAGATAGAGATTCTGAAAGTTGCTGTCCAGGGTGGCGAAGTCGTCGCTCAGCGGAATGCGCCCGAGTTTGTATTCCAGCGCCCCGTCGAATACCGCCTGCTGGAACCAGAACTGGGTGAGCCGGGTGACGTTGCCGCGACCAAACACTTCCTGCACCGAGGACACGCCGCCGGTGGCGGGGTCCACCAGGCGCTCATTATTGAGGCTTTCACCATTGCGATTGGTCAGGGTGATCTGGAAACGGGCGTCGCTGAGCCCGAAAAGGCGCTGCAGGTCCAGCGCCATGGTGGCCTGGAACTGATCGGCGTAGGCGAGCCGGCCATCCTGATTAAAGCCGCCCTCGAGATTGTGCGCGATTTCACCGACGTAACCGAGATCGAAGGTGACACCGCGCCGGGCCAGGTCGGAGCGGGTACCGCCCCAATCGCCGAACAAATAGTCGTTTTCGGGGTCCAGCGGCGCGGCACGCGCCGAGGCCGAGAGCGTGGACAGCGGCAGTGCCGCCAGCAACGCGATAATCGCACTGCGACTCAAGCGTACCGATTTCATGACGCATCCTCCTTGATGCCGTGAAGGGTTGATCCGCCCATGCAGATTCCACCTTGACGCTGGATGCGTCAATATCCGGGCTTACCGTCACGGTAGGCCGCGGCGACGTCACCCGCTACACTGAGAAACCATGAAATTGGACAGTAAGCCCGTCAAAGCAGCCGAGTACGTCTACCGCCTTACCAAAAACGCGATAGGCTTCTGGCTCGAGTCGAACGCCATCAGCTTCGCCGGGGCGCTGGCTTTTTTTACCCTTTTTTCCATCGCTCCGGTGGTCATTCTGGCGGTGCAGGTGATCGGGCTGGTGATGAGCACCGACGCGGCCATGGCCCAGATCATGAGCCAGCTTCAGGCGACCGTCGGGGACGAGGCCGCCGAGGCGGTACGGGTGGCGGTGGAAGCCAACCGGGTCGAAGAGAGCGGCATTCTGCCCACGCTGATCGGGCTGGGCGCGATAGTGATCGGTGCCACCACCGTGTTCGCGCAGATGCAACGCTCTTTGAACAACGTCTGGAGCATCGCCCCGCGACCGTCCCGCAATACCGTGATGGCCTTTCTGAAGACACGTTTGATGTCGCTCACCGTAGTGCTGTCGCTGGGCTTCGTGTTGATGGTGTCGCTGCTCCTCAGCGTGATTCTGCAGGCCATCATGGTATTCGCCCGGGACTGGCTGCCGATTCCCGGGGGCCTGGTCATGGCGCTGGAGACCACCGTTTCGATCGCCGTCATTACTCTTCTGTTCGGCACCATCTTCAAAGTGCTGCCCGACGCCGTGCTGTGCTGGCGTGATGTTTTCGTCGGCGCACTGCTTACCGCCCTGCTGTTCGTGCTCGGCCGTTCCATGATCGCGTTTTACCTGTCCCATACCGCCACCGCGTCGTCCTATGGCGCCGCCGGCTCCCTGGTCCTGTTGCTGCTGTGGGTCTATTACTCGTCGCTGATCCTGCTGTTCGGCGCCGCCTTCACCCGCGCGCACACCGAGGCGCGGGGAATCACCATCAAGCCCGATAAATCCGCGGTGCGGATGCACCGACAACTGGTGATCGATCCCTCCGACCCATAACGGCTTGTCACGGGATCCGATCCCGCCCGGTCCGGGCCACCGGAACCACGGTGCGCTCGGCGCGCACAGCCCGGTGGGGTATGCTCTCCTATTCTTTTTAATCTCGGGAGGGGACATGGGCGATCATTCCATGAAGGATAAAGTCGTGCTGATCACCGGCGCGGGCGGCGGTATCGGCCGCGCCACGGCGGAAAAACTGGGCCGCGACGGCGCCCGTCTGATGGTATCCGACATCAACGCCGAGGCCGCCGAGGCGACCGCCGACGCAATCCGCCGGGCCGGCGGTGACGCCCGCGCCCGCGCCGCCGACGTCAGCCGCGACGACCAGGTGGCGGCGCTGGTGGCCGCCACCGTGGACGCGTTCGGGCAGCTCGACGGCGCCTTCAACAATGCCGGCATCGAGGAAGAGAACGACAAGGTCGCCGACGTGGACGAAGCGCTGTTCGACCGGGTCATGGCCATCAACGTCAAAGGCGTGTGGCTGTGCATGAAGCACCAGACCGCCGTGATGGCGCCGCGCAAGACCGGCAGCATCGTCAACACCGCCTCGGTGGCGGGCCTGGTGGGCGCNCCNCGCCGCGCCGCCTACGCCGGCAGCAAGCACGCGGTGATCGGCATGACCAANAGNGTCGCCGCCGANTACGCCCTGCAGGGTATCCGNGTGAACACCGTCTGCCCGGGCATCATCCGNACCGCGATGATGGANCGGGCCATTGAGCAGGCGGCGAAGGCCGGCTACGCCAGNGANGAAAAACAGCGNCAGTTNCACCGCGCCATGCACCCGCTGGGCCGGGTCGGNGAAGCGGACGAAGTGGCGGANGCGGTGATCTGGCTGCTGTCCGGCGCCTCGTCGTTCGTCACCGGNCACCANCTGGCGGTGGACGGCGGNCTCACCGCGCTCTGAACATACCGGCTTACCAAAATGAATCGTTNTTCGGGAGAACAATAATGCTGACATTGCACGGCTTCGACGCCAGCAACTACGTGAACATGGTCAAATTCGCGCTGCGNGAAAAAGGCCTCGAGTTNGAGCAGGCCACNCTNTACCCCAGCCAGGANGANGCGGTNCTNAGCNTNAGCCCCATGGGCAAGGTGCCGGTGCTGGAAACCGGCGGCGTCTTCCTGTCGGAAACCNACGTGATNCTGGAATANCTGGACGAGACCACNGAAGGCCCGGCGCTGTACCCGGCCGACCCGCTGGAGAAGGCCCAGGTGAANCAGCTCGTCAAACACATCGAGTTGTACCTGGANCTGCCCGCCCGGCGCTGCTANCCGGAGGTCTTNTTCGGTGGCCANGTNAGTGACGAAACCAAGGANCAGACCCGCGAGGCNCTGCTNAANGGCATCCGNGCCCTGGCNCGCAAGGCGCGCTGGCAGCCGTTCCTGGCCGGCGANCGNCTGACCGCCGCGGACGTGTTCTTCCTGTACAGCGCGGANCTGGCCAAAGCGGTGGCCGGCAAGCTGTTCNNCATNGATCTGCTGGCNGAGGCGCCGGGCAGNGCNGAGCTCCTGGCGCGCCTCAACGAGCGNGACANCGCCAAAAGCGTGGCCGCCGAACGGGATCTGGCCATGGAGAAGTTNCTCAAGTACGCCCGCGGCGGCAAATAGAGCACGCGGACGGCGGGCGNNTTNCTTCACGGTCCGATGTCGTCATGGCATGCTCACTGGTGTCATTCATTCGCCGGTGAGACCCGAGANCATGATTNGACCCACGCCCGCCTCCGTNNTGTCCCGNTNTTTGCCGCTGNTCGGCGCGCTGCTGGTGTCCGCCTGCGCGGACGCCAAAAGNCCGATCGAGCCGGACGACGACCCCTCCGTCANCGCCACCNCCCTGGTGGAAGGTCTGAACCACCCCTGGTCNCTGGCCTTCGTGCCNGGNACCGACNAGGAGTGGCTGATCAGCGANCGCAGCGGCGNNCTGCGCCGNGTGGTTGACGGNNAGCTGCNCGACGCNCCGGTNANCGGGGTGCCCGAGGTGGTGGCCANGGGCCAGGGCGGNCTGTTCGANGTCGTGCCNCACCCCCACTTCNNCGANAACCGGCGNCTCTATATCAGNTACGCCAANGCCTGCGACGGCGGCGCCNCCACCGCCGTGGGNCANGGCCTCTACGCCGACGGNGAGCTGAAGCAGTTNCAGGANGTGTTCATCGCCGACGCCTGCACCGACACCGCCAAGCACTTCGGCGGCCGCATNCTGTTCGACAACGACGGNTATCTGTTCATCACCGTGGGCGACCGGGGCCAGCGCGAGCGCGCCCAGGACACCGGCGGCCACGGCGGCAGCGTGATCCGCGTCAANGACGACGGCAGCGTGCCCGCCGACAACCCGCTGGTGGGGCAGGACGGCGCCAAGANCGCGATCTGGAGCTGGGGCCACCGCAACCCCCAGGGNNTGGCNCTGCANCCGGANACCGGCGAGCCCTGGCTCAACGAGCACGGCCCGCGCGGCGGNGANGAAATCAACGTGGTGNNNGCCGGCGTCAACTACGGCTGGCCGGTGATCACCTACGGCAANGANTACTACGGCCCGGACATCGGNCAGGAAAAGAANGANGGCTACGCCNAGCCCNTGCACTACTGGGTACCNTCCATCGCGCCNTCGGGCATGGTCTTCGTNACCAGCGACCGCTACCCCGANTGGCAGGGCGACGTGNTGTCCGGCGCNTTGAANCTCACCCANCTCAACCGGGTGGCGTTCGACGGNACCGANGCNCACCNGNGAAACCCGNTATCTGNANGAGCGNGGNGNGCGCATCCGCGANGTGCGNCAGGGCCCNGANGGGCACCTCTANCTGCTCACCGANGCCCCGGACGGCAAGNTGCTGCGTGTGGAGCCACCGTCATGAAGAAACTCAANAACGAGAAAGAACTGGTCAAGAAAGCCATCGCGCTGGGCATGGAGTANGGCGAGAAGCGCGGCGTGGTGGAGTTCGAACCCACCGATTCCGCCGCCGAAAAAGTGGAGTACATCTACCGGCTGCTGGTGCACGACAACCTGATCCANCCGNTGCCGGAGGATCAGGTGTCACAGCAGTCCATGCAGCACAAGCTGGCGATCTGGGCCTCCAAGCAATAGGCAAACGCACTCAGCGNGTGATCGCCTCGGCCAGGGCGGCGACGCCCCGGTCGATGGCCTCGCCGTCGATCACACCGAACCCCAGCAGCACCCCGTCCAGGGAGGCCTCGCCAGCGTAGAACGACGCCAGCGGGTTGGCGCGGATGTCGGCGTCCGCCAGCCGCGCCGGCAGGTCCGCCACCGGCGACCTCAGACGCAACGCCACATGGATGCCCGCCACCTGGGGCAGTGGTGTCCACAGCGCCGGATGCGCCGCCAGGGCGTCGCCCAGCCGGGTGCGCCGGGCCGTGTAGAGCCGCTGCATGCGTCGCAGGTGGCGGGCGAAATCACCGTCGATCATCAGCCTGGCCAGCGCCCGCTGGGTGACCAGGGGCGGGTAGCCGTCACTGAAGGTCCGGGCCTGCAACAACGCCGTGGCCAGCCCCGGCGGCATCACCAGGTAGCCCAGCCGCAGGTCCGCGTGCAGCACCTTGGAAAACGACCCCAGGTAGGCCACGTGCCCCTCCCGGTCCAGGCTTTTCAGTGCGTCCAGAGGGCGCCCCTCGAAGCGGAATTCACCGTCGTAATCGTCCTCCACCACCAGGGCGCCGTGGCGGCGGGCGAACGCCAGCAGCGCCAGGCGCCGCTCCAGGCTCATGGGCATGCCCAGCGGGAACTGATGGGACGGGGTCACGTAGACCAGACTGGCGGCCTCCGGCAAGCGCTCCACGCACAGGCCCTGGTCGTCCACCGGCACCGGCACCACCCGGGCGCCACGGGCCTCGAACACCGCCCGCGCCGGCGGGTAGCCCGGCTCCTCCACGGCCACCGTGTCCCCGGGGGCCACCCGCACCCGGGCCAGCAAATCCAGGCCCTGCTGGGCGCCCTGGGTGATCAACAGGGACTCCCCGTCGCAGGCCAGCCCCCGGCTGTAGCCCAGGTAACGGGCGATGGCCAGGCGCAACGACGCTTCGCCGCGCGGGTCGCCGTACAGGCCGATGTCCCGGGACGCTTCGCGCAGGGCCGCCATCATGGCCCG
>FUFK010071757.1_pt1 | contig 17683 bp, 11 predicted proteins | sample 1021851 | NCBI WGS metagenome assembly FUFK01 (sample SAMEA51879418, study PRJEB19060) | metagenome | reverse complement strand
TCGTTACTTAGAAGAGCTTCTATTAGTAGATGTTTCTAGCCTAGAGCCTAATGACTGCTTGCCATATACATTAGAAAATTCAGAGTTATTAATGAAAAACTCTACAACTTTTGATACGTGGGTTACCGAAACAGTAGGTGATCTTGAAAATTTTACTGGGAACAAGTAGCCGAAGTACAACGACTGCTTGAAAAATATGTAAAACAAAGCGATCAAATTGATGTAGAAAAATACTTAAAAATTTGTGAGCAATTAGGACAAGAGCCCGACCCCAATAAGATGCCGCTAGACTCATCGGATTTTCCGCATGAAGTTCAAGTGGCATTTTTTATATTTGGTTTCTTAGAAGATAATTGGGAAGGAATGTCAGGTAGCTATTTAGGAAAAAGATGGAATACTGTAGAATACTTATTTAATCTTTATGAAGTAGAGGAAAGAAAAACTGTCTTGTACATTATGAAAATGTATGAAGGAATACTAATTACTCATAGACAAGAAAAAGCAGAGCAAAAACAAAAAGCAGAAAAAAGGCGGTCTGCAGGAGGTGGTAAAAACTACACCCATAATATAAAAGGCTAATGGCAAAAAATAAAATTGAAATAGATGTAGAGGTCAAAGATAAAAAAGGCACCACTAAAAAAATGGGTCTTGAGTCTAAAAAAGCCGCAGACGGTATGGAGAAACTTGCAAATAATTCAAGAACTGCAGATCGTAATATAAAAGGTGTTGCCGCAACCTCCTCTAGTGGTACAAAAAACTTTTCAAAGATGTCACAAGGTATTGGTGGATTAGTTGGCGCTTATGCAACATTAGCTGCAAACGTTTTTGCTATTACAGCCGCTTTTAACTTTTTAAAGAACGCGGCAGATTTTAGAGTTTTGCAAGAATCACAATTTGCTTTTGCAACTACAACAGGTAAATCTTTAGGGCTATTAACCTCTAAAGTTCAAGAAGCAACTGGAGGACTTTTAAAGTTTGAAGAGGCGGCACAAGCTGTTTCTATAGGTACTGCGGCAGGTTTGAGTAGTAAGCAACTTACAGGTTTAGCAGATGTAGCAAAGAAAGCATCTATGTCTTTAGGAAGAGATCTTACAGATTCCTTTAATCGACTAACACGAGGTGCAATAAAAGCAGAACCAGAATTACTTGATGAATTAGGTATAATTATTCGTCTTGACAAAGTAACAAAAGATTATGCAGCAACTTTAGGAAAAAGTGCAAAAGACTTAACAACATTTCAAAAGAGCCAGGCTGTAGTAAATGCAGTTATTTCACAAGGTGAAACTAAATTTAAAGATTTAGGAGGAGAAGTCAATCAGGTAGCAAGGCTAGGAAAAGCTTTTGATGATGTGTTGAAAGGAATCAAAGAAACTTTAGCACCTTTGGCAGAGTTTTTAGGTGGAGTTTTTGCAAATAATATTACAGCTTTAGTTGGTGCATTTGCATTATTAGGAACAGGTATTGCAAAAAGTTTAGGAGGAGTAGGTCCTGGAGCTATCGATATAGCTGATGACGCAAGAGATGCAGAAACAGCATTAAGAGGAGTGGGTGGAAGCTCAAAACTTGGACAAAAACTTACTTCAGGAGGAGAATTAAGTGATAGAGATTTAAATCTTATTGAGCGTAGTGCAAAAGCAAAATCCTCCACTATTATTAGATATGATAACACTGCAAAAGAAGCAGTTGTTAGAAACGTAAGAATTATGAAAGCTGAAAGACAGATGCAACTTGCTCAAACTCAAACAGGTGTAAAAAGAGTTTATTCAATGTGGAGAGCTGAGCTTAAGTTGTTACAGGCTCAACATGGAACAACAATGGGTTTCATGAAAGCAGGCATGAGAGGTTTTGGAAGAGTCGCAAATAAAGTATTAGGACTTGCAGGTGCTTTAGGCTTATTATTTACTATACTTGGTGTTGTAAAACAAGTAATTGACTCTTTTCGATCAGATGAATTCAAACAGTTTGTAGCTAGAAATCAAAAATTAGCTGATGTATTAGATGATCAAAATACTAAAATTGCAGAGCTAGTTAATAAGTTTGAAGGAGCAAAAAATTTCTCTGATAATATTGTTGCAAACTTTGAACTATTAAATAATTTAGATTTGAGTGCAGTAGAAGGTTTATCCTTAGATAGAAAAGAGGGTCAATCAATATCTGCACTAAGAGAAACAAATGATATTGTTGAAGAAAATTTTCAAAGAGTATTAAAAACACTACAGACACAAATACAAGCATTTAAAGCGGCAGGATTAAAACCACCGACAGAGTTAACACAAAAAACAAAAGAACTAGGAGCAGCTTTGGAACTTTTAGGGAAGCAAATTCCGGGTCCTGGAGCTAATTTTGAGCGTTACAATGAAATTGTTGATCGAGTAAATAATTCCGTTCTAGGATTAAATGAAGTAAATGAAAAAGCAATAGAACCTCTTAAAAAACAAAGAGATGCAATTTTAGGTTTAAATCAGACAGGAGAAGAATTTTTACAGTTTCAACAAAAGTTTGCAGAAAATAGTAGTAAATTTGGAACGGCTACAAAAATTATGAATGATCTTACTACAGGTTTGAATGAGGCAGGATTAACCGCAACTATTACTACTCAATTTGAAAAAATAGGCCCTGATGGAAAAAAGTTTTTAAATGTCAGAAAGAGAGAAATCGATAAAACTTTTAGTATGCTTTCAGACGAATTAAAAGGATCACTAGACGCTTTGCTTGGAGAACAAGGAGACTTAGTAACAGTACAAGAACTATTAAATAAAATAGCAGCAAAAAGAATTAAAATAGCTGATCAAGAAAATAAAATAGTTACAGCACAGTTTAAAACACAAGAAAAATTTACAAGATTGCTTCGAGAAGATCAAAATCCTGTAAGACAAGGAATTTTAAAGTCACAACAATCAGAAGAAAATATACAAAATAAAATAAATAAAATTCTTGGAGAAAGAAACTTTTTAGAAACAATTAATGCAGAATCAAATGATACAGCAGTAAAAAAAGAACAAGCAGAGCTCAAAGCATTAGGAGAGCAATTAAAAACTCAACAAGAAATTACAAAATTAAAAAAAGCACAAGAATCTACAGAACTAGCACTGTTTAATTTAGGTGTAGATAAGCAATTAAACTCTGCAAAACAAGAACTACTAAACTTAGATCAAAAATCTTTAAATATTGCAAAAGAAAGAGAAAAACTAGAACAAGGAAATAGAGATCGTGCTACTGAACAAGCAAAAAGAGCTTTTAAAAGAAGTTCTCCTTTTGCTTCTTTATTTCAAGATAAATTTGATGCGGCAGCAGAATTAAAACAAGCTAGAGATGAAAGAGAGATAAAAGTATCTGCACTTGAAGCAGAGCGCAAAATGAGAGAAAGTTTAATAGAAATGGAGTATACTCTTCTTGATGCTAAACTTATGCAGTTACAGCTAGAAATGCGATTAAAGTCAAGAGACCCCACACTAACTGCTGCTCAAAGAAGAGAGTTTAGTGCAATGGGAGTTAATATAGCATTAAAAAGACTGTTTGATGTACCGGAAATGAAAAAGAAAGCTTTAGAAAATGCAGAGCTGGCAGAAACCTCAGGAATTGCAGCAATTGATGAAGCTATTGCCAAGCTTATAGATAAAGATAATGATTTACAAGATATAAATGTACTTACTACATCGATTGCAGAAAATTTATCTTCAGGCATGAGTAAAGCATTTAGTGATATGGTAACAGGTGCAAAAACTGCAAAACAAGCTTTTGCAGATATGGCAAAATCTATACTTTCAAATATAGCTGCAATGGTGGCAGAAATGATGGTATTGCAAATGATAAAAAATATATTTGGACTTAGCTTTGAAGGTGGCGGAGTCATGAGTAAAGGAAAAAAAGTAGAATCATACTCAACAGGAGGAATAGCAAGAGGGCCTTCAAGAGGCTATCCAGCAGTATTACACGGCACAGAAGCTGTAGTTCCTCTTCCAAATGGAAAATCTATTCCTGTTGAAATGAAGGGAGCAGGAGGAGTAAATAATAATATTGTAGTAAATGTTTCCTCTGATGGAAGGACAACGACACAAGGAAGCTCAGGGCCTGATATGGATAGGCTCGGTGGAGCTATTGCCAAAGCAGTACAAGTAGAATTACAAAATCAAAAACGATCGGGCGGAATACTTAATCCGTATGGAGTAGCATAATGACAATAGGATTTATTTACACAGGTAGCACGTATGCAACTCCTGACAAACAGCTAACGAAAAGTAGTTCTCCTCGTATATTAACTGCAAAATTTGGAGATGGCTATGAACAAAGAATTGCAGATGGAATAAATGTTTTAGAAGAAACTTATACTTTAACTTTTAAAACGAGATTAAAAGCAGAAATTGATGATATAGTAGCATTTTTAGATACAAAACAAAATGTAACTAAATTTACTCTTACATTACCAGATACGAATAATACAACTCGAACTGGAGAAAGAGATGTAAAAGTTGTGTCAACAGAGTATTCTGTAAACTATGAGTATGATGATTTTTATACTCTAAATTTATCTTTGAGACGAGTATTTGAAGCATGAGCAATTTAATAGCAACAGATTTACAGACTCAAGAAATTGATTCTGCCCTAATTCACTTATTTGAGATAGAACTTAAAAATGGAACAATTTTATATTTTCATCCAGGAGTTGATGATGATTTAACTGATATACAGTTTCGTGATAAAACATCTCCTTATACTATTCGTACTTATGAACCTTTTCCTATAATGATGGACGGTTTAGAACTATCAGCAGATGGTGCTCAAAATAGACCTTCTTTTACAATTGCAAATATAGGAACATTATTCTCAGATCAGTTAGGTGATTTTAAAAATGACGATTTAATAGGACAAAGATTAAAAAAGAGAACAACACTTAGAAAATATTTAGTTGGAGAAAGTGCTGATGCAAGTCCTCCAGTAGAGTTTAGAACTCAAGAATATATTATTGATAGAATAGCAGAAGAAAACCATACAACACTAACTTTCGAAGTAGCTGCACCTTTTGACATAGAAAATGTAAAATTACCAAGAAGAGTTGTAGTTGGAAAATTTTGTAGTTGGAAATATCAAGGCTATCATAATGCATCAAACCCTAGTGGTGGCTGTACTTGGAAACTTGATGGGTCTATAAAATATAGAACAGCTTCAGGAACATTTTCTCATAATGCATATTTTGATATAAATGATTCACCTTTAGTTCCAAGTGGAGAAACATATGCAGCTTATAGTGCTTCTACGGCATATACTACGGTGGACTATGTAACTCATGATAATAGATTTTGGTTGTGTATAGTTGCTGGAACAGGAAATACTCCTAGTTCAACGTCTGCATTTTGGAAAGAAGTATTTAAATACACAACACATAGTACAAGCTCTGTTTCATATGCAAAAAATGCTCTTGTATTATTTGGTGGAACAGTATGGAAAGCTACACGAGCACATACTTCTTCGGGAACAAATACTCCAACTGCTGTAGGAAGTCCTTGGGAACGTGCAGATGTTTGTGGAAAAACACTTCAATCATGTAAGTGTAGATTTGGATTCAAACCAAATGATTTAACAGCAGCAAATAAAAAACCAGATGGAAGTAAAAATTTAGCAGCAAGACTGCCTTTTGGATCTTTTCCTGGAACATTGAAGTTTTAATATGGAACATTTAATAAGTGAGATAGAACAACATCTGTATAATGAATATCCTCGAGAGGGCTGTGGTATTCTTGGAGTAGTAAAAGGAAAAATGGAGTGGTATCCTTGCACAAATGTTGCAAAAGAAAATGAAGAGTTTATACTTGATTCAAAACAATTTATTGCATATAGCAATCGAATGGATATTGTAGGAGTTGTACATAGTCATCCAGATGGTACACCAGATCCAAGTGAGATGGATATTAAGCATTGTAACACACTAAATGTACCGTACTATATTTTTAGTTATCCAGGAATGGATATGAGAATAATACAACCAAATCGAGAAGAAAAAGCATTATATGGGAGAGAGTATGAGTTTGGTGTAAATGATTGTTTTGAAGCTATGAGAGACTATTTAAAAACACAAGATATAGAAATACCAAAAAGAAAAGCATTTGAAGATAATTGGTGGGATAGAGGACTAAATTATTTTACAGATGAAATGATAGAAGATTATGGGTACAAAAAAGTAGAGGGAAATATGGAACCAAATGATGTTATAATATTTACTATTCGAGAAACTGTACCAAATCATTGTGGTGTTTATTTAGGAGATGATATATTTTATCATCATGCGGAGAATAGATTATCTTGCAGAGAAAATTTATATCCTTTTTGGAAACCGTTTATAACAGGAGTGTACAGATATGAGACGTAATGTATATTTACATGGAGAACTTGGAGAGAAGTTTGGTAAAAAGTTTTCAGTATGCACAGATGATTATGGAGAAATACTTCGTTGCATAAATGCAAATAGACCAAATTTTATTCCTTTTCTTCGTAAATGCCATGAAGATAATATTGATTTTGCTATAAAAATAGAAGATGAAGAAATTAATGAAGAAGCGATGTTGTTACCTATAGAAAAAGGTGATGTTAGTATTACAATGGTTCCTGCAGGAGCAAAAAGCGGTTTTGGAAAAATTATTGCAGCTGCTTTTTTAGTGTTTGTTGCTCTTCCTTTTGTTGGACAATTAGCAATAGCTAATATGTCAATGGCACAAGTAGGCGCACTTGCAACTGCATCAGGAGCTCAGACAGCTTTTGGACTGCAAATGGCTGCTGCAATGACAACAATTGGAGGAAAAGCTCTAGCACTGCTATCTTTAAATTTAGCAATGTCAGGAATACAACAAATGATGGCACCTGATCCTGCTGTAGATTCTGAGTCTCCTACTAATTATCTTTTTACAGGAGAAGCAAATAATGCGGTAGAAGGAGATCCTATACCACTTCTTTATGGAGAATTAAGAGTGCCTGGACGACCTATATCAATAAATACAATTCAAGGTGGACGACCTATGAATAATAATTATTTTCCTGGAGGTGGAGGAGACTCAACTGTAATCGGAGGGGCTAATATAAGTCATAAATAATGCCAAAAAATTTATCAGAAATACAAAAAGCAAAGAACAGTATAACAAATAATTTTGGTTTATCTGATCGACAAACTATTGCTGTAACAGATTTAATATCTGAAGGGCCAATTTATGGTTTAGTGGACTCACAAGCTTCTGTTTTTCTTAATGATGATAGAGCTGCTCCTTTATCACAAGCCGCATCTTTTAGAAGTTCGACAGGTGAACGAGTAGTTTTAACAAACGGATCAACAACTGCTACAATCACAGGAGGAGGAAGCACCCCATTTCTAATCCCTAGTAATGGAGACAAATTTTTAATTGTACGAGCAGGAAAAGGCACAAAAACTGTAGTTGCAACTAATTCTTCTGGCGGATCAAGTAATGCAAATGTTCAAACAACACTAACAACATCAGATGGGTCTAATTTTTTTACAGACACTATGGTTTCTACTACAACAGCATCGCTTGAAGATTATGTTCCTCTTCGATTAAATAGAACTTCAAGTTCTCATGGTCAAACAGATGAAGGTGCTGGAGAAGGTTATATTACAATAAGAACAAGCGGTTCAGAAGCTGAATTTGTTCCAGGTTTAGGAGGTCCCGCTGGTGTTTGGTTACCAGATGGAACTTATGAAGCAGAAGTAGATACAGTTGTAAAAATTGCAAGTATAAGCGGAGCAACAGTAACACTTGATGCGGCTTGGGGTGGAACATCTGGCACATACAAGTTTGATGTTTCAGGAGCAATTATACTTGATGCAGATACAATTACTCAAACTCAAATAACGAACTACGAAGGAGTTACTACTCAGTTTAGAACAGGAACTCTTGCACAGGCTCCTTTTTCAGGAGAAGGTGGAGAGGGTTCAACAGCAATTACAAATACACCAAGTGCTGGAGGAAGCATTGAGCAAAGTAATAATTTTTCAGGAAGTCAAGCACCAAAAGAATTAGTAGGAAGTTCTGCAGCAGGTTTTAATCTTACTGCAAGCCAACTACAAGAAGTTGATGAAGCAAGAGTAACTTTTGCTTATGGTAGTGGATTTTATGCAGTAAGTGGAAAAGGTAAAAATTTTCCAACTTACATTCGATATAGATTACAAATAGCAATTAAAAAAGTTGGAGCAGCAGATTTTAGTACTCCTATTCTTATTTCTCCAACCAGTCATAAAGTACACTCCGGAATGAACACAAATGCAGTAACTTTTGTAGAAGTATTTGATTTAACAAAATACAGACCTTTTTCAGATTTTAAAATAATAATTGATAGAGTTGATAGTCACCAAAATCCTGGTTTTAAAAATGTTGGAGAAACATTTCACGATTGGCAAAATGTAACTGCCGCATCTATAAGTAATACAACTTGTGTTATAAAAGATATACTTACACATCCATATTCTGCAATGGCAAAAGTGTCTTTTAGTACAAAACAGTTTCAAAGTCTTCCAACAAGAGCCTACCATGCTAGAGGATTAAAAGTACAAGTTCCCTCTAATTATATTACTAGAGAAGAAGCTTCTGATGGAATTGCAAAATATAATAGAAACGTAACAACAGGTGTTGAGGAAAATTCTTATCAAGACTGGGATGGTGCTTTTCGTTTAAATAAAGTTTACACAAATAACCCTGCATGGGTATTTTACGATATTCTTGTAAATAATCGTTATGGTCTTGGAGACTTTTTAAAGTCTACAGATATTGATAAGTTTGCTTTATTCAGAATTGGAAGATATTGTGATGAATTAGTATCAGATGGAAAAGGAGGGCAAGAGCCAAGATTTACTGCAAATTTATATTTAACAAAACAAGCAGATGCTTATAAAGTAGTAAAAGATATGGCAACCATATTTAGAGGTTTAATTTACTATATTGATGGACAACTTTTTGCTTCAATGGATGCACCGGCAGGCCCTGTTTATAATTTTTCACGAGGAAATGTTATAGAAGGCAAATTTAGTTATGAAGGTACAGGAAGCAAAACGAGAGTAAATCAAGTCATTGTAAATTGGGTAAATCCAGATGCAAACTATAAAGCAGAACCACTCATAGTTGAAGATAGATTAGATATTGTAAATCAAAATAAAGTTCTTACTCAAACTTCAGTAGCAATGGGTGCAACTTCAGAGGGCCAAGCATTGCGTTATGGTAGATGGAAGCTTTGGACAGCCGCAAATCAAAAAGAAATTGTAAATTTTTCAACAGCTCTTAACGCATCTTTTTTAGTTCCTGGAGATGTAATTAATATTCAAGATAGTGCTAGAAATTCTGTACGATATAGTGGAAGAGTATCAAGCTCTGGCTCTAGAACGACAACATCTATACCTATTGATAGTTCTGTAACTATTAATGGAAGTAATACTTATGAACTTTCTATACTATTTGTAGGAGGAGCTGCTTTTGCAACTTCTGATGGTACTGCTATTCAGAGTGTTGGTACTTTTAATAAAGGAGATTTAATAACTCAAGCATATATTGATTCAAATGGTGATGGAACTTATACCTTACAAGATATTGATACTGATTTAAAAGCTGCAAATGCAAACGGAAAACCAGACGGATCTGCTCCGCTTATATTAAAGTTTACAGATACTACTCGTGTAGAAAGAAAAAATCTTAATAATTCTGCCGGAGCCACCACAACTCTTACAGTAGCTTCAGAATTTACAGCAATTCCTGCTGCTGAAACTATATGGGCACTTATTGAAACAAGCACTGAAGGAACTCTTGCAACTTCTGCAAAAGAATATAAAATATTATCAATTTCAGAAAGCACAAAAAATACTTTTGATATTTCAGCAGTAGAGTATTATAATGAAAAATTTGATGCAGTAGATGAAGATTTTACAACTTATGTTGCGGATACTGTATATCCTGCTGTAACGTCTACAGATACTGTTCCTCCTGTACAGAGTGTTTTTGCAACAAATCAAATGACAAATATTGCTCTTGGTGAAGTACTAACTTTACATTGGATACCTCCAACTCAAGTAGGAGAAATTACAGGAGTATATGAGCATTTAGCAGGTTTTGAAATTGTTCATCCGTTTTTAGATAGAGAAAATCCAATTCGAATAATGGAACCTGAAATGACAAGTCATTCTTTCAAAGACTTACCGATTGGAACATATAAAATTGCAGTAAGAGCTATAAATGTTTTAGATAATGTTTCTGAGCCAGAAATAATAACAATTACGATATCTGATAAATTTGATGAAGTAATTCCAAGAACTCAAAAAGGTATACCATACACAGGTGATGTAAATGCTGGTATGCAAATGTCAAATTCTGGTTCTTTTTCTTTCAAAAACTCGACATATACATTCAAACACCCCAGTAGTAAGGCAAAAGATATAGTAGGAGATAGTGGACAAAGCGGTTCATTCACTCAAGATTGTTCAGGAATGGTTGCAACAACAGATACTTCAGTCAGTAATGATGCAGGAGAGTTTCGTACAGATCACTATTATTTGTTACTTGATAGTAGTGAGTCTGCGGATAAAATAAAATTATTAAGATACCATAAACCGAATGGTGTAGGTACTCCATACTTCTATGATTCAGGAAATGGTAGTAGTACAACTCGTTTTGGAAGTGCACTCTCTGGTACATTTACAAAAGCAGCAAATGCTTCAAAAGTTACTGGATCAGGAACAAACTTTACAGCACAAATACAACAAGGTGACGTGCTCAAACTGGGTACAGAAGAAATAGAAGTATCAGCAGTTGAGAGCAATACAGTATTATATTTAGCAAAAGCAACAGATACAGCACATAGTGGAGTACAAGGATTTATACCAAATATTAGAATTGATTATATCAATGACTGTATTATTGCGAGAGCATTTAAAAAATCTTCGGATAATTCTTTTAACTTTGTACCATATGCAAAAACAGATGGCGAAGTTAAGAATGCACCAGATGTAATCGCAGACGGAAGTGTTGATAGTGCTCAAATTGCAAATGATGCGATTGGTTCTGATCAAATTGCAGATAACGCGATTGGTGCAGATCAGATTAATGTAAGTCTATCAGATTTAAGTTCAGGTGCTCTTGCTTCTGGAACAACTGTTGCATCAACTCCAGCCGCAGGAGATAATTCACTTAAAGTAGCAACAACTCAATATGCAGATCGTGCAGTTTCAAATCTTGTTGCTTCTGCTCCATCAAGTCTTGATACTCTCAATGAATTAGCTGCTGCTTTAGGAGATGATGCAAACTTTTCTACTACAGTTACAAATAGTCTTGCAACAAAAGCACCTTTAGCAAGTCCTACATTTACAGGAACTGTAAGTGGTATTACTAAATCTATGGTAGGTCTTGGTAATGTTGATAATACAAGTGTGGCAGATATTCGTTCAGGAACTACAGCGGCAAATGTTGGTCTTGGTAATGTTACAAATGAATCAAAAGCTACGATGTTTTCGAGTCCAACATTTACAGGAACCGTAAGTGGTGTAAGCAAAGCAATGGTTGGTCTTGGAAATGTTGATAATGATTCTACTGCTACGATTCGTGCAGGAGTAACAGCATCAAATGTTGGTCTTGGAAATGTTACAAATGAATCAAAAGCTACAATGTTTACTAGTGCCGCACTTACAGGCACACCAACAGCACCAACAGCTACAAATTCTACTAGTAATACTCAGATTGCAACCACAGCTTTTGTTCATGCAGTCGCATCAAGTGAAGCAAGTGGAGCAGTAAATAATGCAGCAATAACATTAGCCGCAGGCAATAGTGGTATTGCAATGGATTCTGATAATGTATTTACTGTAAATCAATCTGCCCCTGAGACAATTACTATTTCTCATGCTGATACTTCCAGTCAATCATCCTCAAATAATAGTGGTCGTACTTATATTCAAGATATTACTCTTGATACGTTTGGACATGTAACAGGTATTGCAACTGCAACAGAAACTGTTACAAATACAGATACGAATACTAATCAACTAACAGTTTTCCAAGTAGAAAATAGTTCAAGTGCTGATCAGTTTAGTATTGCTCATGGGGATGGCTTAGAATTTGTGGGAAGTGGAGCAACAAGTGTAGCTTTTGATTCTTCAAATAAAAGAGTTACTATTAGTTCCACAGACACAAATACAGATACAAACACTAATCAACTAACAGTTTTTCAAGTAGAAAATAGTTCAAGTGCTGATCAGTTTAGCATTGCACATGGAGACGGTTTAGAGTTTGCAGGAAGTGGAGCAACAACAGTAGCTTTTGATTCAACAAATAAAAGAGTTACTATTAGTTCTACAGACACTAACACAGATACAAATACTCAGAATCAGTATGCAATCTCTTGCGTAGACGGAGACAACTCAGATGAAGAAAAGATAAGACTTTCTGGTTCAGGACATGATGGTAATACTACAGATGATATTGTGCTCGAAGCAGGTACAGGTTTAAGTATTGCGCGTAGCGGAGATAAAATTACTTTTACAAACACTGTTACAGATACAGATACAGATACTTTTTTAGGGCTTACTGACACTCCTGGATCTTTTACAGCGAGTAAATTTTTAAAAGTAAATTCATCTGGAAATGCTGTTGAGTTTGTTGACAGTCCTGATAGTGGAGGAACAATAACATCAGTCGCGACTACTGCTCCAATTACAGGAGGAACTGTAACATCTGGTGGAGTAACTATTGGTATAAATGAAGCTACTACATCAGCAAAAGGTGCAATGAGTGCCGCAGATAAAACTAAACTTGATATATTCTCCGTAAGCGGTGTTACTGATATTCCATTAGATCAGACTTTTGGGGCGATTGCTGCAAAACTTGCAAACTTTGAAACTTTAAATGCAACAACTGCAAATGTTGATTTTCTAAATGCAACCAGAGTAATATCAAGAGATATACGTGTTGGACCTGATGACACAATTAATGCAACTGCTACAGTTGCAAATAGACAATATACTATAACAACTATTGGGAATACTGATTTTACAGCCATTGGAGCAGAAGCAAATACTGTCGGAGTTTTATTTACAGCTACAGGAGCAGGCTCAGGAACAGGAACAGTTCGAGATTATAATACCGTAGCATTAATTGGCTCCGATGGTACTACTCTTTCTGGTAAAGGTGCTCACTTAAACTCCGAGGGAGACTTTTTTGTAGGTGTTCATGATGGTGCAAGAATATTCTTTGATCAATCTGCAGGAACTATGACTGTAAGAGGTACTCTTAATGCTTCTGATATTTCTACAGGTACACTTGATGCTTCGAATATTACTGTTACAAATTTGAGTGCAAGTTCAATTAATACAGGAGCTTTTAATGCGGGGCTAATAACTACTGGTACACTTAATGCTTCAAATATTACTGTTACAAATCTTGATGCCAACAGTATAAATGATATATCTTTAACATCTACAAATACAGGGTCATTTGTAGTAGGATCAAGTATAACTCCTGGGGTAATGTCAGTATTAATAGGTGCCTCTGCAGGAGGACAAGGATCTGGATCAACTGCAGTTGGATGGTTTGCTATGAATCATTCAACAGGGGTTAACAATACAGGTTTTGGAAATAGAGCAGGAGTTTCTGTAAGTTCAGGAACTTATAATACTTTTGTAGGTGCTTATGCAGGATATGAAGGACCAAGCCAAACTGCGAGAAAAACAGGTAACTACAATGTAGGAATTGGAGGTACTGTACACTCGGTTGGAGTTTTGAGAGACCTTACTTCAGGAAACAACAATATAGCAATAGGAAGTGGTGCAGGACAAACCATTACTACAGGAAGTAATAATATTTGTCTATTAAGTCATGGAGGAACAACAGGTATTAATAATATATTTATTGGTGAAGGTAGTGGCGATAATATGACTGTTGGGAGCAAGAATGTAATTATTGGAGGATTTAGTGGTAATGCAGGTGGTTTGGATTTACGAACTTCAAGCAATAATGTTCTACTTTCTGATGGAGATGGAAATGTTCGACTTTATGTAAATAGCAGTGGAACTTTGACGATTGGTACAACAAGCACAACTCCAGGATTTGCAAATACAAATGGCCATGCTTTTCATGTAGGAGATGCTTCACATATTTCTCGTGATCAAGGCGTTGCTTTAGTTATAAATAGAGGCACAAATGAAGGAGAAGTAGTACAAGTAAGAAGTGCTGGTACACATGCAGGCGGTCTTGGCATACAAGGATCTGATATTACGATTGGAAATGATAATGTCGGACTAAGATTGGGCTATGCAGGATTACAAAATATTGTTCCTGTAGATCATGATAATAATGATCTTGAAGATAATCTTATTTCTCTTGGTCATGCAAACTCTCGTTTTCATGATATATTTTCAGGCGGTACAATACAACTGCATGGCGATAATAAAATTGCGACTACTTCAGGTAACTTAACTTTAGATGTTGTAGGAGGTATCACTTTAGATTCGGATGGTGGTCAAGTAGACCTAAAAGATAATGGAACATTAAAAGGATTATTTGATTTTACAGGTAATAATTTAGAAATACAATCAAGAGTAACTGATGGTGACTTATTATTTAGAGGACAAGATGGCTCGTCTTTTATTACAGCTCTTACTCTTGATATGTCAGAAGCAGGTGCAGCAACATTTAATAATAATATTACTGCTTTTTCTGATAGACGACTCAAAGATAATATTAAAACTCTTGACTCACAAAAAACTTATCAAATGAGAGGTGTGTCATATACAAGAGATGGAGTTCCAGGATCTGGTGTAATTGCTCAAGAACTAGAAGAAGTTGCTCCAGAGCTTGTACTCACAAATGATGACGGAATAAAATCAGTTGACTATGGAAGAACAATTGGATATTTAATTGAAACAATTAAAGATTTGAAAAAAGAAGTTGAGGATTTAAAAGATGACATTGCCAGCTTCAGGAAATAGTATTAGTTTTCAACAAATTGAAACTGAATTTGGAGGATCTCATCCAATTTCAATGAATGAGTATGGTGATAAAATTGGACTGACCGTTGGAACGACATCTACGCATAGCATTAGTTCATTTTTTGGGCTATCTGCCGATATTCACAGTACAACTTTTAAACCAAAATATGCTTCACAATTTATTGGGTTTGCCACAGCTTATTATTCTGGCTTTGGTACTGTAGGAGATGGTAATGGAACAAATCCTGGCGGAACTGCAACAGATGATACTTTTCCAAACTCAGGCACTTTTAGTGATGGAACAACCACTCATTCAACAAATGGAGTAATTATAGCAGGAGTATTTGGATTTTCAATTAATAGTGCTACTCATGCACACGATATTGTTCTTAAAATGAGACAAGCATCGGGAGGAGCAATTGCAAATGGTGGATGGACGAGTATAGAAGTTTATGCGAACACAACAGGAAGCGGAACTCCACTTTTAAGTTTAAATAGAACAGATGCTACTTATACTTCAAGTGATGGATTAAGTCCTGCAAATTCAATTTGGAACTGGGATGCCGCAGACGTTACCTCTACTTATCCTTTTTCTAATTTTTTCGGAACAAATACAAGCCTTCCAGGAAGTGCAACGCACTTATTTAAGTTAATATAATGGAATATACAGAAGTTTATAATAATACTATGCTTCGTGGTACAGACGAAAATGGAGTATATACTGAAAGTAAATATATACTAAAAGAAAATGGCGACAATGATGTTGAAGCAACAAAACAAAAAATTTTAGATCAGTATAATCTAGTAAAACAACTAGCAGCAATATAGAGGAACACAACCATGGAAAAAATATATCTTGACATATCACCTCAAGTTAGTTATAATTCTCTAATGGAGGAATAGAAATGAGTGCGGCCCGTTACGACCTAGTTATCGACCAAGGATCCGACTTTGCGATAGAGTTTACAGTCAAGGAATCAGGATCAGCAAAAAACCTGAGTGGATACTCTGCACGTGCTCAACTGAGACCAAGTAAGAATTCCTCAACTTTATCGGCAACATTTACTTGTGGTATTGCGGTTCCTGCAAACGGTAAAATTACTATGACTTTACCGAATGCGACATCGAAACTTTTAACGGCAGGAAGATACCACTATGATTTAGAAATATTTACAAGTTCAGATGCTCTCGTAACCAGACTACTTTTCGGAGAGGTTACGCTTACTCAAGAGGTTACAAGATAATGTCAACAGCAGCAACAACTCTTGCAGTATCTGAATCCGTTACGACAGTTACAGTCGAAGAAGATGTAACAACAATCAATATTGCTCCAGAGNTCACAACAGTAGAAGCGTCAGGAATAGCAATATCAACAGCAAATGCAGGTGCTTTGGCGGTAACTCCGCATGGTACAATTACAGCAACAAATGTGCAAGATGCTTTAAATCAACTTGCAGATCAACAATTTAGAGCAACAACTGCTCCCGCAGACGGGAGTGCAAATTTAGAGGAAGGTGACTTCTTTTACGATACTGACGATAATCAGTTAAAAGTATATCGCGAAACTAGTTCAGGTGTTTTTGAGTTTGTCCCTATAATGGTAGGTGCCGCTTCAGGTGATTCTGATACAGTTGACGCAGGAGCCTTTTAAGGCTAAACGGAGTATAAAATGGCTCAAACAATTTTAATCAAAAGAAGTACAGGTACAGCAACACCTGGTTCTCTAACAGCAGGTGAATTAGCATATTCTGACGCTAGTGATAAACTATTTATTGGTGCTCCCGCTGATGCTGCTGTTACCACGATTGGTGGTAAAGTATTCATGGATATGCTTGACCACACCGCTGGTACACTCGCGGCAAGCTCAGCAATCATTGTAGATTCAAACAGTAAAATTGATCAACTTCTTGTTGACAATATGCGTATCGGTACAACTGCAAATACAATCGATACAAGCTCTGGAACATTGACACTTGCACCCGCAGGTAACTTAGTAATTACTCATGGTGGCACAGTTGATTTATCAGCACAAGCAAATGAAATCACACTGCTTGATAATAATGCAGCAGCATTAAATATTACAGAAAGCAGTAACTCTTATCTTAAATTTGTAACTACAAACTCTGCGGAAAAAATTATTGCAGGAAAAACATTAATTGTTGATGGAGATGGAACAACAAGTAACGGTGGAATCTCTTTATCAAATGGAGTTATTGATCTTAAAAATGGCGGAACAGCGTCAAAAATCTTATTCTATTGTGAAAGCTCAAATGCTCACGCACAAACTTTACAAGCGGCCGCACANAGTTTATCCGCAAGCAATACATTAACATTACCTCATGTTGGTACAATCTTAGCAACAACTGATGGTGCTCAAACCTTTACAAATAAGAGTCTTACAGCTCCAACACTTACAGGCACAACAACTGCGGCAGCAGCGAACTTCTCTGGAACAGTAACTTTTGCAGGTGGAGCAAGTGGTGTAAGTATTACTCAAGGTGCAATCTCCATCAAGAATGGTGGCACACAATCATATATCGATTTCTATTGTGAGAGTTCAAATGCTCACTATGCAAGACTACAAGCGCCAGCTCACTCTGCTTTCTCAGGAAATGTAACAATTACTCTTCCTGCGACAGCAACAACACTAGTCGGCAGAACAACAACTGATACTCTTACAAATAAAACACTCACAAGTCCCGATATTAATACTCCAGATATAGA
>FUFK010064621.1_pt1 | contig 17688 bp, 17 predicted proteins | sample 1021851 | NCBI WGS metagenome assembly FUFK01 (sample SAMEA51879418, study PRJEB19060) | metagenome | reverse complement strand
AATCCTTCGCGAGTCGCTCCTTCTCCGTCCGCGTCGTCACCACCGCCCCGGTCGTCACCGCCTCCTCGCACATGAAGCTCAGTAAGCCTTTCGCCACCGTCGCGACGCTCCACCCGGGGTTCCAGCTCTCCGGGTGGAAGTCCGACATGGACAGGCACAGCCGCGTGCCCGTAGCGAACCGGCCCGAGGGGGTGCCCGATCAGGTCGCCGGCGATCCCCGACGGATGATGCTCGACGGGCAGTACACGCTCTTTCCGGCGATCCTCGACTCCGATATTCCGATCATCGCCGCCGTCAACGGCACCGCCGCCGGCATGGGGGCCCACCTCGCCCTCGCATGCGATCTCGTGATCGCTGCCGACAATGCCAAGTTCGTCGAGGTGTTCGCCCGCCGCGGCCTGGTGCCCGATGCGCTCGGGCCGTGGCTGCTGCCCCGCATCATCGGTGTCCGGAAGACAATGGAGCTGATGCTGTTCGCTCGTGACCTTCCGGCCGAGGAGGCCGCCGAGCTCGGACTCGTCAACACGGTCGTGCCGGCTGCCGATCTCGAAGCCACGGCGGCGGAGTGGGCCGACAGGATCGCCGGTGGCCCGACGTTCGCGTTCGGACTCACCAAGTGGCTCGTGAATCAGAGCCTCGACGTCGACCGGCAGACGATGATGCACAACGAAGCCATCGCCGTGGAGATGAACAACAGCTCCGAGGATTGCCAGGAGGGCATCGCCAGCTTCCGCGAGCGGCGCGATCCCGTCTGGAAGGGCTACTGACCGGTCGGCTCAGCGAAAGCGGACCTGAAGCGCATCGACCCCGCGCAGCGTCATCCGGTTGCGCCAGGCCGGCTCTTCGGTGATCTCCCAGTGTTCGTATCGGTCGAGCAGTTTGCCGAGCAGCGCCTCCCCCTCCAGTCGGGCGAGTGCGGCGCCGAGGCAGTAGTGGATGCCGGAGCCGAACGACAGCACCTGGGTGTCGGTTCGGGTCACGTCGAACCGCTCGGGATCCTCGACGAGTGCCGGGTCGCGGTTGCACGCTCCGAGCAGTGTCATCGTCGACGAGCCGGCGGGGATGGTGACACCGTCGATCTCGATGTCCTCGAACACGTGACGCCCGTCGACCTGGACGGGCGGGTCGAAGCGCAGCACCTCTTCGATCGCCTGGGGAATCAGTGACCGATCGTTGCGAAGCAGCTCGAGCTGGTTGGGGTGGGCGACGAGCTGCCGCACCGCGTTGCCGAGAAGATGGGTGGTGGTCTCGAACCCTGCTGCGTAGATCAACGAGGTGTTGACGAGCACCTCGGATTCGGTGAGCTTGTCCTCCCCGTCGGCGGCCTGGATCATGCCGCTGAGGAGATCGTCCTGCGGCTCGGCCCGTCGACGAGCGACGAGGTCCTGGAGGTAGTCGGTGAGCTTGGCCCCCGAGACTTCGGCGGCGGCCAGATCCTCGGGGCTGGCGGTCTGTTCGATGCCGACGGTGAGGTCGTAGATGAGCGGGCGGAGGTACTCACGGTCCTCGGCCGGCACGCCGACGAGCGCGCTGATCACGTTGGCGGGCAACGGGAACGCCACGCTGCCGACGAAGTCGCCCTCCCCGCCGAGATCGTCGAGCAGGTCATCGCACATCTGCTCGACCTCCGGACGCAGCTTCTCCACACGGCGGGGTGTGAACGAGCGGGCGACGAGGCCGCGCACCCGGGTGTGATCGGGCGGGTTGAGCATCAGCATCGACAGGGTGCCGCTGCGGACCTTGCGCTTGGTGCCGTCGAGGGAGACCCGCTCGTCCGTCAGGCCGGCACCGCTCCCGCACCGAGGATCGCGGAGAAGCGCGCGGGCGTCGTCGAACCGGGTGAAGACCCACCGACCGACCAGTTCGGTCTTGAAGACCGGGGCGTGCTCCCGCAATTCGGCATAGAGCGGGTACGGGTCCGAGATGGTCTCGGGGTCGGTGAAGATCTTGAGCAGTGTGGCGTCGGGATCGAAAGTCACGGTGTCAGGTTGCCGGTTCGATCTCTGGGCGACCAAATGGAGCTCCACGAGTCGTCGGCCGCTCGACCGACGTCGCCTCGAGTTGCTGCTCGGCATCCCGGTGGTGATGCACCATCTCGTGCAGCACGAAACGCGCCATTCCCCGGATGGTGAAGCGTTCACCCGGTCGGCGCTCGGCTTCGGCATCCCATTGCGCCGGCGCCAGATCCGCGAGTGCCTGACCGAACCGACGGGCGTTGGCCGCCATCGCCTCGGCGACGAGGACCGGCTCCTGTTCGTTGTACCGGCTGTCGACGACCGCGGCATCGTGATCCCACCAGCCGAGTTGCTGGCCGGGGGTCGTTGCCGTTCGGTGGATGCGCTCCTCGAAGATGGCGAGCACATCGCGGGTGTGGCAGGCGTATTCGAGCGGACTCCACACATCGGGTGCAGGCCGACGTCGAAGGTCGGCGACATCGGTGGTGGCGAGGGTCCCGCCCCATCGAGCGGCGACATCGGTCAGGGCGCGGGGAAGGTCGGCGTCGGCGTTGGTCGCGGTGTCGAGTCCGCAGTCCGGGCAGGCCTCGAACTGCATCCGAAACCATTCGCGTCCTTCGTTCACGAACGAGCCGCCATCGCAACGGCGATCTCGGCGCCGACACGAGCGTTGTTCTCGGCGAGCGCCAGATTCGCCGGGACACTCTCGCCGTCGGTCGCAGCGGCGATCGCCGCAAGCACGACCGGAGTCACGCCAGGGCCCTGCACCCCCGTCGCCTCCGCCTCGGCGAGCGCAGCCGCGATCGCCGTGTTGATGCGATCGGGATCGAGTTCGTCGTCCTCGGGGATCGGGTTGGCCACCAGCACGCCCCCGGGATGACCGAGTTCGGCATTGGCGGCCACCAGCGCAGCGACCTCGTCGCCCGAACGGACGGTCATCGTGACGGGCGAGCCGGAGTCTCGGGTGTAGAAGGCCGGGAACCGGTCGGTGTTCCAGCCGACGACCGGAACGCCGAGCGTCTCGAACTCCTCGAGGGTGCGCGGCAGGTCGAGGAAGGCCTTGGCNCCCGCCGACACGGTGACGACCGGATGACGGGCGATCGCGAGGAGGTCGTGGGACACGTCGCCGGTCTCCGCTGCANCCCGATGAACACCACCGATACCGCCGGTGGCGAACACGGCCACACCGGTTCGGGCGGCGAGCGTCACCGACGCCGACACGGTGGTGACACCGACGTCGAGTGCGGTGGCGTGGGCGTGGCCGAGATCTCGGGCGGCGATCTTCGTGGTGCCGCCGAGCACCCGCTCGACCTCGTCGTCGGCGATNCCGACCACCGCAACACCGTCGAGCACGGCGGTCATCGCCGGGACGGCGCCGGCCGCTCGGATCACGGCGTCGCAGCGCTCCAGACATTCGAGGTTCGCGGGTTCGGGAAGGCCGAAGGCGCTGTAGATCGTGGATTCCATCGCCACGATGGGCACACCGTCGGCCACCGCCGAGGCGACCTCGTCGCCCACTCGAAAGATCGTCTGCAACATCGGCTTCAGGTTAGGAGCCTCNGGTGGCCGACGGTCGTCCGTTCGGCTATCAATACCGCCGTGATCGACGCACTCAACGCCACCTGGGACGCCATGATCGCGGAGGGCCAGCCCTTCGCGATGACCGAGACGGAGGTCCGCGGGATTCCCATGCGGGTCTTCACCAGCGCACCGCCCGACATGCGNTTCATCTGGGAGATGTCGGCCGGGCACGGCGACAAGCCGTACCTCGTCTTCGAGGACGAAGAGATGTCGTACGGCGAGGCGCATGCCACCGTGCGTTCGCTCGCCGCCTACCTCGTCGAACAGGGTGTGCAACCCGGCGACCGGGTGGCGATCGCCATGCGCAACTACCCCGAGTGGGCCCTGTCCTATTGGGCCACGATCTGCATCGGTGCCGCCGCCGTCGGCGTCAACGCCTGGTGGACCCCCGCCGAGCTCGAGTACGGCCTGAGCGACTCCCGACCGAAGGTCGTTATCTGTGACGGCGAGCGACTTGAGCGAATCAACGAGGTCATCGGTGGCCTTCGTGAGGGTGGCGACATGCACGTCGTCTCCGTGCGCACCGACGGCGAGCTGCCGTCAGGTGGTGTGCGCTGGGCCGATGTCGTCGACGCCGACGGCGCTCCCGCCGAACTCCCTGCCGTCGAGATCGATCCNGACGAGGACATGTGCATCTTCTACACCTCGGGCACCACCGGCTTCCCGAAGGGCGCCCAGCTCACCCCCCGCGGTTCGGTGCACAACCTGATGCACATGGCGTTCGCCAACGCCGCCGCCGGTGCCGCTGCTGCTGCGGTGGCCGAGTCCGGTGCGGTCGAGATCGAACCGCCGAAGGAGGTGCCGCCGTCGGCGATGGTTCCTACGCCGCTGTTCCACGTCACCGCCAACAACTGTGTGCTGCATCCGCTCACATTTCTCGGTGCCAAACTCGTGCTGATGCACAAGTGGGATCCGGGTCGGGCCCTCGAGTTGATCGAGCGCGAGCAGGTCGCGACCTTCACCGGTGTGCCCACCATGAGCCGTGAGCTCCTCCTTCACCCCGACTGGGAGACCCGCGACACCAGTTCGCTCGGTTCGATGGGTGGTGGTGGCGCCGCTCTGCAGCCCGACCTCGTCGAGAAGATCAGCAAGGCGAAGGGGGCGGTGCAGCCCTCGACCGGCTACGGCCTCACGGAGACCCACGGCATCATCACCGCCGTCGGCAACATCTTCTTCAACCTCAAACCGACCTCGGCCGGCCGCATCATGCCGACCTTCGACTACAAGGTGGTCGACGAAGACGGCAACCCTCTGCCCGACGGTGAGCGTGGCGAGTTCTGCGTGAAGGGCCCGGCAGTCGTGAAGGGCTACCTCAACCGCCCGGAGGCCACCGCCGAGGCGATCGTCGACGGCTACTTCAGCACCGGCGACATCGTCTATGTCGACGACGATGGCTTCGTGCACATCGTCGACCGAGCCAAGGACATGGTCCTGCGTGGTGGCGAGAACGTGTACTGCGCCGAAGTCGAGGCCGCCATCTACGAGCACCCCGACATCGCCGAGGCCGCCGTGTTCGGTGTCGAGGACGAGCGTTTGGGCGAGGCCGTCGGCGTCGCGATCCACCTCGTTTCCGAGTCGACACTCGATCAGGCCGGGCTCAGCGCCCACCTGGAGCCGTTACTGGCCAAGTTCAAGATCCCGGAGCATGTCTGGTTCCTGGACGAACCGCTGCCACAAAACGCCAACGGCAAGTTCCTGAAGCGCCAGCTGCGCGAGAGCCTCACGGCGGGCTGAGCCGAATTCCGGCGGTGAGCGGTCGGCTCACCGCCGGACGACAGATGGCTGCTAGCTCAGGCGGCCACGACGGACACCGAACTCGATCTCGCCGTTGACGAGGTCCTCGGCCCGCTCGGCGGCCTGGGTGAGCATCTCGGCCGCCTGGGCGTCGTCGATGCGCCCGTTCTCGACCGCGGCGTCGAGTCGATCCTCGGCACGAGCGACGATGGCACCGACGATGTCGGCGCTGTCGATGCCCTGCGCCTCGGCCAGTTCGGCGATCGACGAGCCGTTCCGGAGCGCCTCTCGCATCTCGCTGCCCTCGAGGCCGAGGATCTCGGCGATCTCGCCGGCGCCACGCGGGCCGCGGCGGTCATGCGACGCACCCCGGTCGGGGCGGGCGTTCTGGAGGGTCTCGACGACGGCGTCGCGTTGCGCCTCGGTGAGGGTTCCGTCGTCGACGAGAACCTGGAGGGCTTCGCTGATTCGTTCGCCGCGTTCGGGAGCGGCCTGCTCGGCCTCGACGGCATCGTCCTGAGCGCCGGCAATCACCGGGGTGAAGAAGGCGGCGCCNGCGGCGACACCGCCGANNGTGGAGGCCGCNATGGCGGTGATGGCGACNGAGCGCTTGATCGGGGTGGTGGTCATGATGGGTGCTACTTCCTGGAGGGGANGGAGTNCGAGAGGGGTGCCTCTCGGATACCGATACTCGGCCTCCCGGGTAAGACGATCGTGAGGCCACCGGGTTCAAGCGATGAGGAAGGTGTGAGGATTGTGTGATGGCTCCGGCCGTAGGATTCCCGCCGTGACCTCCAACCCGTTCCTCACCGAACGTCTCCAGGGCTTCGGCACGACGATCTTCACCCAGATGTCGGCCTTGGCCGTCGAGACACAGTCGGTCAACCTCGGCCAGGGGTTTCCCGATACCGACGGGCCCGAGGAGGTCGCCGAAGCTGCCCGCCAGGCGATTCGGGACGGACACAACCAGTACCCCCCGCTACCGGGCATCACGTCGCTGCGCGAGGCGGTGAGCGAACACCGTGCCCGGTTCCGCGGCCAGGAGTTCGACCCGAACGGTGAGATCCTGATCACCGCCGGTGCCACCGAGGCACTCGCTGCCGCCATGCTCGCCCTCACCGGGCCGGGCGACGAGGTCGTCACCTTCGAGCCCTACTACGACTCCTACGCCGCCGGCATCGCCCTGAGCGGCGCCACTCGCCGGGTCATCACTCTTCGCGCTCCCGACTGGACCTTCGACCCCGACGAACTGCGGGCTGCGTTCACGACGAACACGAAGGCGTTGCTTCTCAACACGCCCCACAATCCGACGGGCAAGGTGTTCACTCGTGACGAACTCGCGCTCATCGCCGAGTTGTGTTGCGAGCACGACGTCGTCGCCGTCACCGACGAGGTCTACGAGCACCTTGTCTTCGACGGGGAGCACCACGCCCTCGCGACCTTTCCGGGAATGGCCGAGCGCACGCTCACCGTGTCGTCGGCTGGGAAGATCTTCTCGTTCACGGGATGGAAGGTCGGGTGGGCGTGCGGTCCTGCCGATCTCATCACGGCGGTACGCACCGCCAAGCAGTTTCTGACCTTTGCGGGTGGTGGCCCGTTCCAGCACGCCGTCGCCGTCGGACTCCGCCTCGGCGACGACTTCTTCGCCGGCTACACCGCCGACATGCAGGCCAAACGCGATCGACTCTCAGCCGGGCTCGCCGACGCCGGCCTTGACGTATTGCGCACGCAGGGCACCTACTTCGCAAGTTGCGACATCACGTCGATCGGCGAGACCAACGGCATCGACTTCTGTCTTGCGCTCCCCGAGCGAGCCGGTGTCGTCGCCGTGCCGTCGATGGTGTTCTTCGACAACCAAGACGAGGGCGCGTCCATCATCCGCTTCGCGTTCTGCAAGAAGGACGAGGTCATCGACGAGGCCGTCGCCCGACTCAAGGCAGGCCTGTCNTGACACTCGAACTCGCCGCCATCCAACACGACATCGCCTGGGAGTCTCCGACAGAGACGATCGCCGCCGTCCGGCCGCTCGTGCTCGATGCAGCCGAACAGGGCGCAACCCTGATCTCGCTCACCGAGATGTGGGCGTGCGGGTTCTCGATGAGCACCGAGGTCGTCGCCGAGCCCCCCGACGGCCGCACTGCGACGACCATGCACGAGCTTGCCGAGGAGACCGGCAGTTGGATCGCAGGCTCGTTTCCCGAGCACACCGCCGGCCACGATCGACCGACCAACCGTTTCCTGCTCGCCGGGCCGAACGGCGAAGATCACCGGTATTCCAAGACCAAGCCGTTCTCGTTTGCCGGCGAGACCGACCACTACGACGGCGGCACACCGGTCGGACCGATCGTGATCGACGGTGTTCGCATCACTCCGTTCATCTGTTACGACCTCCGCTTCACCGACCTCTTCTGGAACGCGGCGACGGACACCGACCTGTATCTCGTTCCGGCCAACTGGCCCGGGGTGCGTCGTGAGCACTGGATGACCCTTCTGCGGGCCCGGGCGATCGAGAANCAGGCCTATGTGTGCGGTGTCAACCGNGTCGGCACTGCTGGTGACGGTCTTGCNCACACCGGCGATTCGCGGATTTTNNACCCGCTCGGCGANCCGNTCGCCGAAGCGCCGTCCGNTTCGGTTCACACGATGCGGGCCACCATCGATCCGGCCAAGGTCGCCGAAGTGCGATCGACGTTCCGCTTCATGAACGACCGCTAGCGCGCCGTCAGTCGTCGACGGTCGGGAGCACGAACCCGACGGCCGCGCCACCCCCGGGCGCCTCGGTGGCCGAGACGGACCCGCCGTGGGCTTCGGCGACCTGTTTGACGATCGACAGGCCGAGGCCGGAACCCGGCATCGTGCGGGTTGCCTCGACTCGATGGAATCGGTCGAAGACCCTGGATCGGTCGGCTTCCGGGATGCCGGGACCGGCGTCGAGCACGGTGACGGCNCCGCCGTCGACGATCACCGTGATCGATGTCTCGTCGGGCGAGAACTTCGCGGCGTTCTCGACCAGGTTGCGGATCGCCCGGGCCACCGCCTGCGGGCGCGCCTCGACCACAGCTCGCCGTCGCACGTCGAGTTCGATCGTGCGTTCGGTGCGGCGGGCCTGGCGTTCGACGATCGGCGCGGCGAGTTCAGCGAGTTCGACCGGCGCCGGGTCCTCGTCGGTGCGCACGTCGGTGGCGAGGTCGACCAACTCGGCGACGAGATCTCCGAGTTCACCGATTTCGGCATGGATGTCATCGACGATCGCCGTGCGCGTCTCCTCCGGGATGTCTCGTTCGGAGCGCAACACGTCGACATTGGTCTGGAGGCTCGCCAACGGCGTACGGAGTTCGTGGCTGGCGTCCATGACCAGGCGGTGTTGTTAAGACCGTCGCGACGCCGACAACGCCTCGAGCATCGAGTTGAAGCTCCCGGCGAGACGGCCGACCTCCGCGCCACCGGATCCGTCGGCCGGCTGCTCGAGATCACCCGTCTCGGCAACACGTTCGGCGGCATCGGTCAATCGGCGAATCGGGGCGACCGTGCCGCCCGAGATGAACCACCCGGCTGCCGCAGCCACCACGATGGCGATGATCGAGATGAACACGATGCGGTCGGCGAGACCATCGAGCGACTGATCGATCTCGCCCAGCGGGCGGGCGATCTGCACGAAGACATCGTTCGCTGCGATCGTGGCGATCCGGGCCCGACCGCCNTCGACCGATCCATCGGAGAGCACCGGTGCGTCACCGNCCCGNGGGTAGTCGGTCGGTGCNAGATCCACCGAGAANGAGGTGCCGACGTTNAAGATCACCTCACCATTCGGCGCTACCACCCGGGAGAAGTTGTCCCGGGCCGTCTGGTCGAGGAACGACCGCGGACCCCGACGCTCGACAAACCCTTCGGCGGCAAGGTCCTGCAGCGCACTCCGAGTGAAGGCTTCTCGAAACTGCGGGCCACTGACGATCGTCATGAACCCCGCTGCTCGGCCCTGTAACTCGATGTCGACTTCCTCGACGAGCTCACGTTCGGCCGCTGCGTAGACGCGCTGTCCCACCACGGCGACGACGGCGGTGACGACGAGTACCACCACCAGCGTGATGCGGAGCCGCAGGCTCATGGTCATCCGCCGCCGGCGCGGGCGACATACCCCATGCCCCGCACGGTGTGNAGCAGGCGAGTCGCACCGTCGACCTCGAGCTTCTTGCGGAGGTAGCCGACGTACACATCGAGGGTCTTGGAGTCGGTCTCGAGTGCGCCGTCCCACACCATGGCGTAGAGCTGATCGCGGCTGAGGACGACACCGGCGTTGCCTACCAGCACTTCGAGCAGGTCGAACTCGGTACGAGAGAGATCGAGCACCCGGCCCTGCCGGGTCGCCAACCGGCCAGCCACGTCGATTCGCAGGTCGTCGAGGACGAGAAGGTCACCGTCGTCGGTCACTGGGCTGCGCAGGCGGGCCCGAAGCCGGGCGAGGAGTTCGTCGAGCGCGAACGGCTTCACGACATAGTCGTCGGCGCCGGCGTCGAGACCGGCGACTCGGTCGTGCACCTCGTGGCGGGCCGTCAGCATCAGCACCGGCGTGTCGTCGCCCTGCGCCCGGAGCCGACGACACACGCTCAGCCCGTCGGCGTTCGGCATCGACACGTCGAGCAAGAGCAGGTCGGCGGGGCGCTCGGCGTGGAGTTGGAGCGCGCTGGCCCCGTCGCCTGCGGTCACGACCTCGTAGCCCTCGAGGGTGAGGGCCCGCTCGAGCGACGAGCGGACTCGACGGTCGTCTTCGGCGATCAGGACCCGGTGCACGCTCGTACCTTTCCACGACTTGGTGAGAAATCCGTGAGATGGGTCGCCATGGGGACCAGCTGGGCGATTCCGTCGGGGTGGCCATCGTCCGGTGAACACACCGTGAACGAGTGCTCGTTCGTCCGCCCTCGCGCCTAGGGTCGCTCGGGTGCGAATTCTGGTGACCAACGACGACGGTATCGACTCGATCGGCCTCCATGTGCTGGCCCGGGCGATGAGGCCCTTCGGTGAGGTGGTGATCGCCGCCCCCAACACCGAGTACTCCGGCTACGGCGCTGCGCTGGGCACGCTCCACAACATGAAGCCCGATGTCCGCAAGGAGTACGTCGAGGGAATCGACGAGGCGTGGTCGATCAGTGCGCCGCCGGCGTTGTGCGCCATGTTCGGGCGCCTCGGCGTGTTCGGCGACATCGATCTCGTCGTCTCCGGCATCAACCCGGGAGCCAATGTCGGCCGCGCCGTCTACCACTCGGGCACCGTCGGGGCCTGTCTCACCGCTCGCAACGGCGGGATCTCCGGCGTCGCCGTCTCACAGTCGGTCGATGCGTTCGGTGTCGAAGGGCAGGGCTGGGAGGAAGCGCTCGGCAGCCAGGTCTGGCAAGGGGCCGGCGATGTCGCGGCCATCGCCGTTGGCGCCCTCATCCAGGACATACCCGATGAGCCGATCGTGCTCAACATCAATGTGCCCAACCGTCTTGCCGAGGACATGGCGGGCTGGAAGCGTACCGATGTCGGTCACGCGCCGCCCCGGGGTCTGGCCACGGCGAAACTCGAGCCGAAGCCCGGCGCCCACGACACGTACCACGTCGAGATGGAGTGGGGCGATGCCATCCAGATCCCCGAATCCGACGATGGCGGTGCGGTGATGGCCGGCTACGCCTCGCTCACCTGGTTGGGCCGCCTCGAAGGCCTCACGCCTCATCACCCGACCATGCTCGCCACCGAGCAGGCGATGGACGAGTTCTACTGCTGACCGGTCGGGGCACTCGACGCGGAGGACGGCATCCGCGTTCGTAGCCTGAGGCGGTCATGCTGACTGCGTCGGGCCTCGCCCGCTCCTACGGACCCCGCGAACTGTTCGCCGATGTCACCCTGCAGCTGTCTGCGGGGCGTCGCATCGCGCTCGTCGGCGGCAACGGCACGGGCAAGACGTCGCTGATCGAGATCCTCGTCGGCGATGCCGAACCCGATCGGGGCTCGATCACCAAACCCAAGGACATGACCCTCGGCTACCTGCCGCAGGATCTCGTCGACACCGCCACCGGTTCGGTGCTCGAAGAGGTGTTGGCCGGCGCCGGCGAGATGGCCGACTTGACCGAGGAACTCCATCGGCTCGAAGCCGCGATCTCCGATCCGGACGCTGCGGCGGACGCCGACGCCTACGACACGCTGCTCGCCCAGTACGGCCCGGTCCAGAGCCAGTACGAGTCGATGGGTGGCTATGCCCTCGAGGCCGACGCCCGCAAGGTCCTCGCTGGTCTCGGATTCAAAGACACCGACGGTGACCGTCCCGTCCGCGAGCTCTCGGGCGGTTGGCGCATGCGCGTGGCGCTGGCCCGCCTGCTCCTCGCGAAACCCGACGTGTTGATCCTCGACGAGCCGACCAACCACCTCGACGTCGACTCGGTCGCCTGGCTCGAGCAGCAACTCGCCGCCTGGCCCGGTGCCCTTCTCTTCGTCTCCCACGACCGCGACTTCATCGATGCGGTCGCCGATCGGGTCATCGAACTCGCCGAGGGCACCGCCCTCGAATACGTCGGCGGTTTTGCCGAGTTCGTCGTCCAGCGAGAAGAGCGCCTGCAGCGCATCGAGGCAGCGGCAGCCCGACAGGCCCGCGAGATCGCCAAGGTCGGGCAGTTCATCGATCGCTTCCGATACAAGGCCACGAAGGCCCGTCAGGTGCAGAGCCGCATCAAGACCATCGAGAAGCTCGAGCAGATCAAGGTGCCCGAACGCAAGGAACTCGTCGCCAAGTTTGCGTTCCCCGAACCACCCCGATCGTCGCGGGTGATCGCCGAATTCAACGACGCCACCGTCGGCTACGGCGACATCCCCGTTGTGTCGGGGGTGTCACTCGCGGTTGAACGCGGCCAGGTCGTCGCCCTCGTCGGTCCGAACGGCGCGGGCAAGACCACCCTGCTGAAGCTGATCCTCGGGGAACTCGAGGCCAGTGCCGGCACCGCCGAGCTGGGCAACAACGTCAAGATCGCCACCTTTCATCAGCACCAGGCCGACGAACTCGACTTGGACAAAACCGTGGTCGCAGCGTTCTCCGGCGGCATCGATCCCGGCAAGCGCAACATGCGAACCGTGCTCGGCAGCTTCGGCTTCCCCGGTGACGCCGCCGACCGCATGGTGCGCGACCTCTCCGGTGGCGAACGCACCCGCCTCGCACTCGCCCGCACCATGATCGAACCGGTCAACCTGCTCGTGCTCGATGAACCCACCAACCNTNTNNANCNGCCGNNCTGCGATGTCCTCGAGGACGCGCTTCATCTCTGCCTACCTCTCGGCACTGTCCTCCTCGTCACCCACGATCGCCATCTCATCCGCAATGTCAGCGATGCGATCATCGACGTCCGCGATGGCGGTGCGACCTGGTACGACGGCGTGCCCGAGGAGATCCTCACGCCAGCTGATCCGTCCAAGGTGGCGGCGGCCGGCACCGGCCTATCCCGCGCCGGCGCTGGCGGCGAGCGTCGCACCGCCGACTCGGACGCCGGCGGCAGTCGAAAGACCGCACGCCAAGCGTCGGCCAAGGCCCGCCAGAACACGAACGAGCTTCGCAAACGGGTGCAGAAGCTCGAACGGGCACTCGAGAAGGCCGAGGCCGAGGTTGCCGAACTCCAGGCGCAGCTCGCCGATCCCGACATCTACGACCGGCCCGAGGACGTTCACCGTCTCGCCACCCTCCACGACGCCGCGAAGGACAGGGCCGTCGCGCTGATGGACGAGTGGGAACAAGCCGCCGAGGAACTCGAGGGCTGATCTGCCTAGGCTCGCCCAATGGCACAGATCACGCTTCCGTCTGGCATCACGATCGAGTACGAACGGCGCGGGTCGGGCGAGCCGCTCCTCTTGGTAATGGGGCTTGGAGGCCAGCTCATCGACTGGCCGGTCGAGTTCGTCGATCGACTCGTCGAAGCTGGCTTCGACGTCGTCCTCTACGACAACCGCGATGTCGGCCTGTCGACCAAAACCGACTGGGAACCGCCGTCGGTTCGCAAGACAGTCATTTCGATGCTGATGCGACGTCCGGTCAAGGGTGTCGAGTACACGGTCGACGACATGGCCGACGACGGCGCCGGCCTCATGGACGCCCTCGGTTTCGAGTCGATGCACGTCGTGGGCATGTCGATGGGCGGCATGATCAGCCAGGCGCTGACGATCAACCATCCGACCAAGGTCCGTTCGCTGTGTTCGGTGATGTCGAACACCGGCGACCGTCGCAACGGTGGGATCTCCCTGAAGCTCATCCGGGCGATGGGTCTCCCAAAGCCGCCGGGCTCAAAGGAGACCGCCGTCGAGGATTCGCTCGCCCTGTGGCGCCACATTTCCGGCGACCACTTCGACGCCGACGAGACGCGTCAGCGCGCCGAGGCGGGCTTGGAACGCTCGTGGTACCCAGACGGCGTGATGCGTCAGGCCGCCGCGATCGGCGGAAGCGACGACCGCACCGCCGGCCTTCGCAATGTGAAGGCACCCTCCCTGGTGATCCATGGGCTCAAGGATCTCCTCGTCGCACCGTCGGGCGGCACAGCGACGGCGGCGGCGATCCCCGACTCTCGGCTGCTCATGTTCCCCGACATGGGCCACAACCTGCCCGAGCCTCGTCAAGATGAGATGGTCGCCGCCATCGTGCGCAACACGTTGCGCTCGTCGGCCGGCGACGGCGCCTGAATCGACCAACACCCCTCGCCGTCAGATCACCGCTTCGGTCGCCTCGCTCCCCCGGATCCGTCGCGCACGAGCGACACCTTCGGCGGCGAACACGATCAAGCCGAACCAGATGATCGCGTAGCCCGCGACCTGGCCACCGGACCAGTCCTCGTCGTAGGCGAGCACCCCGAGCAGGAACTGCAGTGTCGGGATGATGTATTGCAGGACCCCGACGGTCCACAATGGGATCTGTCGNGCGGCGAACGCGAACAGCAGGAGTGGGGTCGAGGTCATCAGCCCGGCGCCCACCACCCAGATCCAGCCGGGCACACCGTCGACAGCGTGGACACCATCGCCGCCGGCGGTCAGCACGACCATGGCGACGATCCCGATCGGCACCATCACGGCGACTTCGATACTCAACCCATCGAGCGATTCGACCGGAGCTGTCTTACGGATCAGGCCGAACAAGGCGAACGTCACAGCCAAGAAAAGCGAGATCCACGGCAACGACCCGAGATCGACCGACAGCCACGCCACCCCGGCTCCGGCGATCACGATCGCCGCCCACTGACCACGCCGGAGGCGTTCGCCGAGCACCGTGACGCCGAGGATCACNCTCACGAGTGGGTTGAGGAAATAGCCGAGGCTCGCTTCGAGAACCCGATCGCTGTTGACCGCCCAGATGAAGCCGAGCCAGTTCGACGACAAGAGCACCGCCGAGACGAGCATGGCTCGCTTCACGCCGGGCACCGCCAAGGCGGTCCGTGCGGCGGTCGCTCGGTCGCGCACGATCTGGATCGCCGCCAGGAGGAGGAAGGTCGACAGCACCCGGAAGGTCAAGATGTCGACCGACGACCCCTGACCGAGCCGCCAGAAGATCGGCGAGAGGCCCCACAGCACGTACGCCGCCAGGCCGATGGCGATCCCCCGGTTCATCCGGGCACGCTACCTCCGGGGGGACGTGACACACTGAGGCCATGGCCACCGAGCTCGTCACCGCCCCGACCGAGGAGACCGTCACCAACCCGGTGACCGACGACGGCGAGCACGACCGATTCGCCCACTATGTGCGCAAGTCCGACGCCACACGGGCGACGGTGGAGGGGGTTCCGGTCCGTGCGTTGTGCGGCAAGGTCTGGGTGCCGAGCCGCGATCCGTCGAAGTATCCGGTCTGCCCCGAGTGCGCCAAGATCCGCGATCGGCTCCTCAACCGCGGCAACAACTGAGCCGACGTCCGTCGCCACGCCGACAGGCGATCGGGTCCGGTGGCCAGGCGTGCGATCGGTGTCCGTCGGTGCGAGACTCTCGGTGATCCACCGATCCCGGGGGTCGCACGTCCACTGAGGGGCACGAAGTGAAGGTCGCTGTCGTCTACGAATCACGCACCGGACACACCGCCGAGCTCGCCGAGCTGATCGGTGCCGCTGCCCAGGAACTCGGCCACGAGGTCGGCGTCTTCCCGACCGGAAAGATCAATCTCGACTATCTGGGCGATGCCGACATGGTGTTCCTCGGGTCGTGGTGCCACGGCATCTTCGTCCTGGGCCAGCACCCGGGTGATGGTGGCAAGCTGCTCGCGATGCCGGGCGTGTGGGGGAAGCCGGTCGCCGGGTTCATCTCCTATCTGCTCGCTCCGGGCAAGGTGCTCGACAAGATGGCCGACGTCGCCGAGATCCTCGGTGGTGAGTGGATCGGCGGCCGCAACTTCAAGCAGACCAACAAGACCGACGGTCTCGCCGGCTTCGTGGTCGCCGCACTCGATGCGGCTGAGGAACGGCTCGGCGTCCCTGCCGAGGCCTGAGTCGACGAGTCGTCTGTTTCAGAATCATGACGATCGGGAACCAACCCGTGAACTCAGACGTCATGTGGGGGAACCTTTCGTTTGAGAACTCCCCCATGAAGTCGCACATCCAAGGACTCTTCATCCTCCTCGGCGTCGCCATCGCCCTGTTGGCGTTGGCGAACATCGCCGCGCCCGTTCTCGGTGACGCCTTCGGCGAGGACGGTGCGATCGTCGCCGAGTCCGCAGCCGACGACAGTTCCGATCCCACGGTGGAAGCGGCGATCGAGGTTCCGCTCGACGGAGAGGAGGTCGCCCTGCTGCAGGCCAATCTCACCGATCTCGGCTTCGATCCCGGGCCGGTCGACGGCATCCTCGGCAACGGCACCCGCAGCGCCATCAACGAGGCGATCGTCGAATATCAGCTCGAAATCACCGCCTCGGATCGCAAGGTGCTCGAGTACACCCAGTCGTTGATCGATGCCCTCGCCGCCGCCGATGCGGCCGATGATTCGGGCGACCTCTCCCTCCTTCCCCAGACCGACGACGAATCGGTCGATCCGACGGTCGACGACGCCGCAGGCTGAGCATTTCTTCGGAAGAGACGCAGACGTCCGCCGAATGGGGGATGAACGCACTCGGGGACCTTTGCTACGNTTNCCTCTTCGGAGGGCACGATGACGCAAACCGCGGTACCGAACTCAGAGCACCCCTCCAGCAACCCGACCAACCCGTCGTGGTCTCGTTACGGATGGCTTCTCGGGCGGGAGTTCTTGTTGCTGATCGGGGGCCTGGCGGCCTACCGCGCCGTGCGTCTTCTCGTGAAGGACGAGATCGACGTCGCCTTCGCGAACAGCGAACGGGTCATCGACTTCCAGCAGACGCTGGGAATCCTCAACGAGATGCATCTCCAGGATCTCATCGTGTCGAGCGACGCATCGATCTGGTTGCTCAACCGCTACTACTTCTTCGCCCACTTCCTCGGCACGGCCATCTGGGTGGTGTGGATGTACATCCGCCACTACGAGCACTACGGCCGGGTCCGGCGGGTGTTGTTCGGAACCACCTTCTCGGCGCTGGTCATCCATGTCGCCTTTCCCTTGGCGCCGCCCCGATGGTTCCCCGACATGGGTTTCGTCGACACCCTGCAAGAACACGGACCGAAGATCTACGACGCCGAGGCGATCTCCAACACGGCGAATCAGATCGCGGCGATGCCGTCGCTGCACGTCGGGTGGGCCCTGATCGGCGCGTGGGCCATCATCAAGGCCAGCACGAGCCGGTGGCGCTGGATCGCCGCACTCCACCCGGCCGGGATGACCGCTGCCGTGGTGCTGACGGCGAACCACTGGTGGCTCGATGCGATCATCGCCGCCCTCCTCGTGGCGGTGGTCTGGGCGGCCGATACGCCGATCCAGCGCTGGCTCGAGCGGCGCAAGGAGCGGTCGGTGCGCCAGCCGAGTGCGGCCTAGGGCAATCCCGGCATCGTCGCGTCGCAGGTTTCGCCTAACGCGCCGGCTAGCAGTCCGGGGATGATCAAACCCAACCAACTCACGGGTGAAGTTTGGCAGATGAGGCCGTCACGGTTTCGACGGCCCGGCCGAACGTGGTGTAGCCAGCAGGGGTGACCGANNCGNCTGCCNCCGCCCCGACCTCGCCCCTCCAGGCCGACCTCATGGCTCTCGTGGACGGCAATGACGATGTGCTGCACTGCGACGTGACGCTGGTCGGCAGCGACGGCGTCTCGGTGGAAGCCCACCGCGCACTGGTCCACGCGCGGTGCCCGAAGCTCTTCCAGCAGCAGCAGCAGCAGCAGCAGCAGCAGCAGCAGCTCCAATCCTCGTCCTCGTCCTCTTCTTCCTCCNNCAGCAGCACCACCCACTCCTCCAAGCGCTCGCGCCTCTCGCCGAGCGGCATCGCTTCGCCCATGCTGTCGCCGCCTGCCAAGGCCGGAGGCAACAATGATAA
>FUFK010043995.1_pt1 | contig 17688 bp, 29 predicted proteins | sample 1021851 | NCBI WGS metagenome assembly FUFK01 (sample SAMEA51879418, study PRJEB19060) | metagenome | reverse complement strand
CAAAGCATCCGAATTGAAACCTGTTGATGCAGTTCTCGATCAATCGTAGATGCGAGCGCGCCATGTTGCTGCTGAGAACAAGATAATCAGTCCAACGGCATAAACGGGCTCCCAGTTCATGGCAGCCTCCATTGATTGGCCTGAGGACATGTTCGCTGAGTTGTTTTGGTGATCATCCATCGGGGCTTCAACATCGAGGACGGTTACAGAGCCTAACATTCCTACCGACTCATGAGGTTCGCAGAAAAAGTTGTACGTTCCTGCAGAATCGTAGTCGAAGACATGCCCGAAATCCAAATCACGCTCAGGATCACCTGAATCAAACACACCGTTCTCTTCAACCGAGTTGTGAGGCAATGCTTGTCCACCCCAAACGAATCGTAGCGTATCTCCTTCGTTAAGGGTCACCGTTGATGGGTTGAACCGAAGATTGGTGCTATCGACCGTAACAACATGTGTTTCCGTTTCCTGTTCCATTTCAAATTCAAGGTTTCCTTGAAGAAGACAGAGTATGATTGTGAAACACAGCAATATTCTTGCCTGCAATGTTCTTGTACTTCTCCTTCTTAGCTTCAATAAATGCAATAAGATCAGGTAATATAGAGCTCATACATGCTGAGCCATAAACAGTGGCGGATGCGTAGGTCTTTTCCTCTAGCTTTTTAGTGTTAGAGTGTAGCCTATCTAGACCACCACTAATTTGTTTACGCTCGAACTCTTTTTGATCTTCAATCTGTTGTTCTGTAAGCATTAGATTGTAGTTAGTTGTCGTCGTTGATTTGTTCTATCATCAGAGCGATTAACTCTTTTTTGTGTGGGTGGTTAGCAACAAGTGTTGTGAGCTGTTGTAACCTACGTTCAAAGGTTTTTTTGGTCATTGTTAAAATCAATGTTGAATGGATTAGGAATTAAGTGATAGACACCCAGATCAGTAGCTAGTGTAATCTCTGTGTTTTTGCCTATCTCTTTCTTAAGTCTTTGCTTCGTGTGATGCTCAGACTTGTATGTGTACTCTTCGACTTTGCCTGTGTCCCTGTTCTCTACACGTATGATACCAAAGTGTGAGCTAGGTAATTGATAGCCAAAGACTTTCCAGTCTCTGAACTCGTCGTAGGGCATAGCCGGGAAGTAGTTTGGTGGGCAGTCCTTGATAGCTTGCCAGTTGTTTGGGTAGTACTTACGTTTTTTCATGTGCGTGATACGTTTAGTAAATTGTAGTTGTGTGTTACTACCCAGTCAAGGGCATAAAAGGCTGCGTCCTCGTCAGTTGCTGCACGAGTGTACATGTGTGACTTGCGCTTGGGCTGACCTTTGATACAATAGTCGATTTTGTAAATCATGTCAACAAATAAAATGTCCGGAGCAGCTAAACTGCCATTTGAATGGAAACATGTCACCATATTCTTTGGCAACTCTGTTGTCTACTATCTTGGCGATTGCATCTCTGTCTTCCCAAGTGAGAATGTCAGCGATGTTCACGTCCTTGGTACGGTGGAGCTTTTTGTTGTGCTCTTCCGCTTGTTTCATAAGGTCATTGTATTCCATTAGAACAAGAAGCCTCCGTCCTTGTCAAACTCGTTGAGCTTTTCATTGACTTTGTATGGCTTGAGCCTTACGTCCATGTATAGGACAAGATACTCAGCAGCTCTTCTGACCTTGTCATCATCCCATTCGGGACGTGCTCGGCGTACTGCCTGTGAGTAGTTTAGTTGTTGGGTTACGTCGATAGTCATACGTCGCAAAGTGTTGGGTAAAAGGTTTCGTGAGCATCTGCTGCGTCCTTGCATTCTTGCAAGTTCTCATACTCTTCGGCTGATGTTTTCATTTGTCTAGCCAAGTCAAGAATTTCTTGCTTGTCATAGTTGTAGTAGCCGTCTTCGCCTGCGATGATCTCGCAGAGCTGTTCGTTAAATTCAAAGATAGTCATAGGTGTGATGCTATTCATTACTAATTATAAACATGGGTGCGTCCATGTGTATGTTATTGTAACAATTCTTAATATGATGGGTCGCCTTCTGGTTCTGGGTACACCGGTATGTCCTTGGGCATAGAGTGTAGCGTCCCTGAGGCTATGTAATGTTTGACAGCATAGCCGTCGTGCTCAATTACTTCGTATTCCCCATAGTCGTCGCGTCCATGCGAAGTGCGTGTGAATGATTGTGATGAGTGTGCGTCCATGTGTGTGAATGAGTGTGATGATTGTGTAAACAAAAAAAATGCCAAGACCGCAGTGATAGCCTGCGATCTCAGCGATTAATAATTATATTTAGCTAACGCTACAACTCTCGTTAACTCGTTTTGCTCGTGCTCCATGTGCCAAGAATGCAACGATGCATGAGCGTCCTTGCTGCTGGCACAAACCGCAGTCCTTGCAGTTAGTGTCACGAGTTTGAGCAGGGCAAACAACTACACGTGTGCCAGCCGGTGAATGTGTGGGTGTGCTGACTGAGTTATCAACAACGCAAACTGCTGGTATACCAAGCGATCTGGCTTGGTCAGCTTGAGCGAGTGACTCGCATGATGCGTTGACGGTGAAACCGTTGCGGTTTGCGTACTTGATCGCCTCGACGTTGTGGCTGTGTAGCTCGTGGTGTGTGTAGGTGTAACCCTTGGCACCACTGGCTTTGTTGGCGTCAACAAGTGACTTGAGTAAATCAAGTCTGATATACTCACGTCCTTGAGAACGCACATAACCCCAGTCGCCAGCTTGGTTGTGGCGCCATAGCTGACCTTTGTCTAACTTACTGACAAAGTCAGTTAAGTCAGACCAAGAACCACCACGTAGACCGTTGCTCACTTTTTTCCAGTGCCAAGATACTGGACCGGACTTTGCGTAGCAACCACCGGACTGTAGGTGTGGACATGTGCTTGGGCATGAGCTCTCCTCGGTTGTGGTAACTGGCATCTTGCCAGTCTTAGCGTTTGATGATTTGGGTGTAATGTGGACTAGCATGACAAGATGAAAGTTGGTGGACAATTTACCCTAAAGGGTAATGGCGTCCTTGGGAATCGAACCCAAGCGAGGACCAACGACGCAAACTAACCGTAGGTTAGAAAGGTAGGACAGCGTTGCTGTCGTTAGTGCAACCAGTGAACTGGTAGCATAGCTTACCAGTCGCAACAGTGTTGCCTCTTAGGTAACTAAGAGCTCTGACTGCGTTCTTGGACAAGTCCTGAATCCAGAATCCGAAGGACATGTTAGGGTTGAGCATAAGATTTACAATCTTAGCTCTGCTAACGTTTGAGTACTTGTACTCATAGCCATTGGTGAACCTGACGTTGACAACCCTTGTAAAAGGGTTAACGTTGATAGCCTCAACAGCGTCGGATGTACGAGGATTTGGAATTGAAGTGAACATAATCGAAAATTGTAAAGTGAACAGTGAGTAGAGAGTTGTAGTTAAGTTATATTATCTCTCTCACCTATTCTAGGAGAGAGAATATAACATAACGTAAACAACTCTATCTACATGACCCCATTCTAGTCGCTCTGGTCAAGCATTACAAATCATCTTAACACTTTGTAACAATGTATTATTACATAATACTTTGTTCGGGTTACCGTACCGTCTCACCTGAGTCTCAAACTGGCAACAGATCGCGAGTCACGCGCGTTCAAGATATCCGCGTGCGCATGCCCGGGCGCGGTTTAGTTGTCCCGCTCGCTGCGCTCGCTCACCACTGCCGAGCTGTCTTCTGGACAGTACTGCATTGCCCGACAACCATTGGTATGACTGGCTTTGTTGGTGCGAGCGGAGCGAGCTGGACTCGCGTTGGACACGCAGGCGCGTTAATTGATCGCGCATGGCGTACGCGCACCCCCCTATGGGGGTTTCTGCGCTTCCGTACCTATGCGTATACCACTTCAGACATTTCTGCCAAAATTTAAGGGTTTATCTGTCCTGAGTCTATAATAAACTGGAATAGTCCCTTATCTGTGAGCACATGTTTGTACATATCGTCAAAGACTTTTGGCGGTATGGTGCAAATATGTGCACCGGCTTGGAATGCTTTACCGACTGTAGCAGCATCACGTATGCTTGCAGCTAATATCTTTGTATCTGTTCTATTATGACAAAACACTTTAGCTATTTCACGTATCAAACCTATACCATCGTGACCATTGTCGTCTAAACGTCCAACAAACGGTGATACATAGGTTGCTCCTGCTAATGCACAGAGTATTGCTTGAGATACACTAAATACTAACGTCATATTAGTACGTATGCCCATAAAACTAAGCATCTTACAAGCTTTTATACCTTCTGGTGTACAAGGTAGCTTGATAGTTGCTGCATCTGCCCATAACTTGCCATATTTAGTACCATTCTCTATCAGTTGGTCAGCAAACTGTCCATTTACCTCTATTGATAGGTCTTTGACGCCTAAATCCTGTATAAGGTCGGCATATATGTCGTCAGGGTCTTTACCACTCTTCTTTATTAGCGTAGGGTTGGTGGTCACCCCAGATATAACCCCAGATGCTAGTCTGAGGTCTATATCTTCTATAATCGCTGTGTCAAGAAACAGTTTCATCTTTTTCTTCTGGGTAGTAACCTATAGTAAATCCGCCGTCCTCTGTCTCTTCTACTATAGCTCTATATATGTTTTGGTCATAATCTACCATCTTTGACTTATAATCGTCAATCGCTTTATCTACTGTCTGTTCAGCTTTGAGATGCATCCATCTCTGTTCTAAACCAATCAACATACCTAGTATTAGGAAGTTAATGGGTGGGAAAGGAGTCTTTAAACTCTTATATAACTCTTTAAAGTGATTAATCTTTAACTTATTCATAGTAGTTAGTGGTAGTAATTAGAGGTGATATCTATAATTGATATCCGGCTAATAGGTTTTGTGAGGGAGAGTCCACCCTTCTCTCCCCTAATAGTGTGGGACCGCTCAAAACCACTTCTGATACTTGCCTGTAGCCTTGCCTCTAGCCTCTCTACGCTGTTCTACGTCATAACCTAAGACTAAATGATTAGTAGCTGCCTGAGGGTCTTCTATAAACGCTTCTAACATATCATCCCATTCTTCGCGTTTACGTAGGTTGATCTGTTCCTGTGCAGAAATAGACAGTGCATCTATGTAATATTTTACGCCTTGTGCTAGACAGTCTAACCGGTCATCGTGTTTAACAGCATATTTTTGTCTACATATACGACTCATTTGGTAGAACAACATGTATAAAAGCCTTTCTTCTGGAGGAGCGTCTCTGTTGGAGTTATAATCCCATTCGATGACAGACTTGTCAACAATAAGACGGTGCTGGTTAAGCACAGGCTCGAGAGTATCAATAATCCTGTCTTCTTTTCTAACATTAGCTCTTACCTCTTCTACTAATATACGTTGTTTTGTCTGTTGTAAGTGTTTTTTAAATAGTTCTGCTACTATACCGTCACCGAAGTTAGACTCTATTACAAGAGTATTTACGTTGTATTTTTTACAACCTCTTAGTATGTCTAACAAGGTGTTGTCGGAATACCCATCCCTATAGGCACGCATTTCGTGTAAATAGAGTAAGCCATTCTTTTGCGAGATATAGCAGGCTGCCGTTTCGTCTGCTCCTCTACCGGAAGGGTCGACTGAGCAGATTGTCTCTTGGTAGTCTGTCCATTCCCCCTGTATTTGCATCGGAGAGTAGAAGTAGTCCCCGGGTAAACCCACTGTGGGCAAATCCTTAAGTACATTTTTGGGGTCTGAGCACCAAACGATGTTGTCGGGTGCTTGAGTAGGATTGACAGCAGTAACAACAAGGTCAGCATTCTTGAGAGGAAATTTCTCAGCGTCTGACAGACTTGTGTCCAGCATAAACTGCAACATAAAGTTACTACGTCCCATAGACGCTTCTCTTTCAACAAGATCATCTTCACTAAATCTGTCATCTGTAGGTGTCCACGGTGTTACTCCTTTGTCTATGTCTTCTTGTAGCTGTGGAGCTATAAGTCCTTCGTAAGGGGTATTGTTTCTTGGGTACCTTGCGGTCCAAATAAACGGTTTGTAATTCCTGCTTGCCAGCTTACGATAAATAGTAAAAGTAGTCTGAGGAGTCCCGAGATACATAATACGGCTATCGTCTTTCGGCGTAAGGATGGATTCCGCTTCTGTGCAGAGCTGGAGGAGTTTTTCACGCATCAACTCCGTCATGCTGTTTCCCGGTACTTCTATGTCGTCCAGAATCATCAGATCTGCGCGACTTCCCGTTAACTGACCAGTAATACCAACACTTTTGACTGATGGTGCCTGATGAGGTGAGCATAGAACGTCGAAGGAAATTCTTGACCATCTCGCGTCGTCGCTCTTTGGTTGTAGGTGACTTAGCCATGGTGTCTCAATAATTAGTTTCTGTAAGAAAATAGACATGTTGTCAGCTCTTTCCTTAGAAGCTGATATAATCATTATCTTCTTTTCTGCATCATTAAACAGAGTCCACAATACGAACGCTCCAGTAATCCACGATTTACCGACTCCTCGGAAAGCTTGGATCTGTAGCCTTTTTGGTCCGTACTGTAAATAGTCTGCAATAGCATATTGTGCCCTCGTAGGTGAAGGCAGATCAAGCTGGTCCCACAACGCTTGCAGAAACAGCTTGAAATCGCCCTGTAAGGACGTTAAAACGTCTTTCATGTGTATTTCTATACTGTACCAAATCCAGCCACTCTATTGGCTCCTGTGTACATATAATCAGACAGTTTAAATCCTTCATTAGACTTAACATCTGTTTGTATCATATCAGAAGAACCAGTAGTAAAACCTTTAACAGCTTTCCAAGGGGAACTAGATTTAACTATGTTTCCTCCTTTAGGATTTATACTCTTACTTAATTCTACACGTTTTTGATGCCAAGCCTTTGTAGCGTTAACATCAGAACGATTAGGTTTATTGGCTAAATGTTTATAGTATTTATCAAGATTATTTTCTTGTACGTTTTTTAAATTATTTTCTTTATCTGTTAATTTCTGTAAATTACCTACACTATGACCATAGCCTTCTTTAGCGTAAGCGTTTGCTAGTTTTAAATTAGCTGCTGCTACAGAAATGTTATCACGTTTAGCAATAGATTTAACACCGTGTAAAAGTCTTGCTAAAGTATTTCTGTGATCTATTTGTATACCTTTACCAGTTTGTTGTCTGACAAATTTATCAGCTTGTTTTCTTTCTGATACTTTAGGTGTAGTTACTTTTTTAGCTTCTTCTCTTTTAGCTATCTCTTTATCTTTAGAAGCCTGAGTAGCAAAACCAAATTTGTTAACACTATTATCGCCTTTACGAGCTCTGTTTCTAAATTGTTGTAGTTTACCGTCAATGTATGTTTTAGTTATTACTCCAGCTTTACTAGGTTTGCCATCAGAAGTAAATTTGTTATTAGCTTTAATTTTATCTCTTAGAAACTGAGAAAACTCAGTTACCTGTGCTGAAGTAATATTATATGCACCATTGACGGGTACAAATTTTTCTTTTGACATTATGCTGCTATGTGATCTTGGATTAGTTGTTCTCTGTCAGGTCTATTTCCAAATGTCTCTCTCGACCATCTAAGCCAATTACTACTACCTTTGCCTTGGTTGCATGCCCTACACGCAGGGACAAGATTTTTTGTAACACTCTCACCACCCTTGCAACGAGGTTTGACATGATCGAGTGTAAGTTGATTAAATTCATAAGTTTCTCCGCAATAAACGCATTGACAATTAAAGTGCTCTTTGATAGCTCTTCTCCAGAGCTTCTTTGCTTCAGGACTTGTCATGGTTATTAAATTGTGTAAGTAATGTTCTGGTTTAGGTAGTAAAGGGGTCATTTACGTATTTTGAGTCTGCTTTTCCTGTTTTCGGATGGACTTTGGAGTCTTCCCTTGGTAGTACTCCCCTTATAGTGAGCAGCGTCTTTGTTATCGCCATTTCCATAGGTACCAAGTTGTCTATTAAGTCTGTTTGCATTTACACGTAGGGCTAGACCCTTTTTAGTTTTGTTGTATTTTCTTTGTTGTTTGAGACGCCTTAGTCGGGCTTCTCTGTTTTGGCGGTAGTATTTAGCTGTGCTTGCCATAGAGTTTTGCCTGTACTAATTCTGGGTCAATGGTTGGCATAACCTTTGCCAATTTTTCTAAAGGGTTACCATTATAAGCAACTCCGCTAATGTCATTAGCTTTAAGCCAATCACAAGCTGCTTTTAAATCCTGAGTGGTTGCCTCTCCAGCTTTGATGCGAGAAAGGAACTCTTTAGTAACTAGATTATGCAACTCGTTGAACTGGTCTTCGGTTGCTTTCTTTTTCATTGATATTTAAGTGCTATTGTAAATCTTGGAAGTGTTCTGAATGAAGTAGCTCTGTGTACTAACTGAGCGTCAAACGTCACTAAAGTATTTTGTATAGGTAATATACTTGTTAAAGATTGGTTACTTGTAACTATTTCTGTACACCCACCTTCATCTAAATTATATTTTTCTGCATTCACGTAAAACAAAGAAGTTAAACCTTTGCCATCTACATGAAAATTAGGTGTTTCTCCAGCGTTAAAAAGATTTATATAAGCACGATACAAAGAAAGGTTTTCTATTTTACTTGGGAAATAACTAACTATCTCACTGTCTAGTTCTAGTATATGTACTACACCAGTAGGTATTTGATGTTCATTATCCCATTCCCCGTATTTGTAACTTGCTAAGTAACAATAATCTTGTACTTTCAGATACGTTTCAGGTGTAAGAAAATTACTTTGTAAATGTATCTGTTTCATACGCTGTCTTCTAATTGAACTAAAAGGTCTTGTGTTTTTGGTTGAAAAGGTTTTACTCTTGGAAAATGTAACCTTTCCATACTTGTAGATATCCAATTAGTAGCAATATATTTTACTCCTTTAGGTGGTGTACCTCTATGGAGATAAGTCCAGCAAGCTGGAAAGAAAAGAATCCTTCCTACAGTCGGTTGTATTTGATCGCCATTTTGAAATTGAGTCCAACCTTTTTCATCACTATTTAAGTAAATGATATAAGTTAAAACTCTAAATCCATCGTGAACGTCAATACAACCATCGTGATGCCAATCATACCCACCATTAGGAAATGTTTTTTGTAAATTTATATTTATACTAAATACTTGTTGTCCTGTTTGTTCTGAAAAAGGATTGTATGTTCCACTTTCAATAGGGTCATCAAAACTACCATCAATAGGTTGTAAGATTTTCCACTCTCTTCTTTTTCTAAGATACTCTTCTAAATAACCATTAACAGTATCATTAATGATTTTTATTTCTTCTGTAAATATCCAGTCAAAGTCATACATAGGTATGTCAAGACTTCGTTTTGTACGAGGACTAAATCCAGTTCCTGTTATACCGGGAACTGCCTTTTTAATGTTCTTTTCAAATTTTTTAATAAGGTTACTACAAAAATCTTCTGTAAAAGCATTGTCAAATATGACTATATTTTGGTCAGTAATTCGTGTTGTCAAAATGCTTCTCCTCTACGTGGTGGTTTACCAATCCAATTAATATTTAGTCCATATCTAAAATATTCATCAGTAGGACAGACGCCAGCATGCACTAAACATGATCTAAAAATAATCATACTGTTTCTTTTAGATTTTATAAAACGTCCATCCTCAAATAAAGTTCCGCCGTCACAGTCAGTAAAGTTAAAAATACCAGTAAACAAACAAGGATTATTACTTTCTACAAAATCATATGGATGATCTGTATGTAGTTTATAAGTCTTTTTGTCTCTTAAATCTAAATTTATCTTTGCTTTTATAATGTAATCAGCTTTTAGTTCTCTATAGACAGGAATAAAATTACCAAAGTAATCATCAGTTTCATTATCGGCATATAACATATGCACCATTCTTTTGTCTGTGTCACCGTAGTCTACAACACCATTCATTGTAAACCAAGGAAACTCTTGACTATAAAGAACATTCTCTATTTGTATTAACTCGTCTTCAGGTAAGAAATTATCTATAACCCAACGAGTGGGTGAATTAGACACTTTATAGTCCTAGACCTTTTTTAACCATAGCTAGTGCTTTATCATCTAGCTGGTTATCACTCTGCTCTACTAGCTTTTCTAGTAGTTCGACTACAAAAGTCTTAAATTTTGGTGACTTAAGTGCAGATAGTACGAATGGTTTAAGGATTGCTAACATTGTTTTTTAGTGAAATAATAGGTACCACGTCGTTACACATGTGTGCTACGCGTGAACCGGGTCGAAGGGTGAAACCCTTTTGCATTAGTTCGGCACATTTTAAAGCACGTACCAGCTCATAGTCTAACCGATCTTTTTGTATTTTTGATTCAGCCATGCGTTCGCATTGCTTAGTTAAATGTCGGTTTAGGGGTACCATAAAATTTATTTGGAAACCCCAGTTTTCTGAGATAACATAACCATCTTCTGTTTGTGGTTCTGTATCGTTGCCCATATAAAATGGACTAAATGTCATTGTGCTGCCATTGCAAGAAACGTTGCTACCAAAGGATTGTCGGCTAGGAGCTCCGTTATTTTGAAATTGTACAGCTTGATTTGTAACATTTCCGGTGGCTGCTGCCACAGGGTTACTATTATTATTGGTGTCTCCTTCTGCAAGTACAGGACTTACTGAGAGAATACAGAGAGCGATGTAGTAGTAGAGTTTGTTGTAATATTTCTTGTGAAATCTATTTGTTCTACTAAGCCTGCGCTTCTTGTTGTGGTTTCTAAATTCCACGGTAATGATGTGTCAGTTACTGAAAATGTTGTACCTGTAGCTGCTAAATCGCCAGAGGCTGTAACATTATTTCCTGACCACGTTTTCAGCTCAGACCCGAAGACCTGACGCTGTTCTGTCTCGACGATAGTCTGAGTGGTAGTGGTCGTAGAGTTCATACTCCCTGATGTGAACTGGGGAGTGACAGTGTTGGCTCTAGCTATGCTGGGTGCTAACAGAGCTAAAAGCAAGATTAATTTTTTCATGCTTTTGGTTTGTCTTTGTCTTTATTTTTGCCGTTACCGTTGCCCGTAGACAGCCCGAAAGTTGCGAGTGCGCCCGTAAAAATCGAGGCTACGAACGTGATATCGCCTGCTGTGGCTGACTTTTTAACCATAGGCAGTTCGACATAACTTAAGGTGATAATAAATCCTGACCAGATAACCACACCTAAACGCACTGCTGCGCCAAGTACTGCCATCTGTTCTTCATGGTCATCCACACCTTCTTTTAATCTTTTTAGGAAACTTCTTGGGGTTCCTTTGATCGGCTTATCTTCTTCCATGCTGTTTTTAGTATAGGTTTCATTGCAGTAACCGCCCATTTAAAAGCTGCTGTAGCTGTAAGGGTGGCTGCTACAGAGACAACCGCAGTTGTCCCAGCCGTTACTAAAATTTCGTTTTCCGGGACAGGCATTTTAAAATCTGTAAACGGAATGTCTACTTTTCTTAATCCTTGTTCCGGCTCATCTTTTGCCTCTGCCTGTACTCCCTCAGGAGCTTCAAGATCACTAGGTGGTACAACTAAAGGTACGTAACTAGGTACATCTGCGGTAGGCAAAGGTATAGATATTGTTTCTATTTTTTGTGGAAGTGGTAATTCTAAGATTGGTAACTGTAAGGCTTCCACTTTTCTAACTCATCTTCTGTGTATACATAAGCTTTAATAGTTGTTTCTCCGTCAGCTATAGCTTTGTTAATTCTATGCAATCCACTATAAACAACATATTTTTCACCTTTAGTACACTCATAAGCAAGCACCCCAATAGGGTAATCTTTGTAATTTGCGTTTCTAAATCGTTCACCCTGACAACAACTGCAATTTGCACCGCCATTATGGGTAATAAATTTATTATGTTTACCATGCCATAAAACTTCTGATATTGTTATTTCAGTAGCTTTTCTTCCTGTTTTTGAACCAAGCCAATCTTCTTGTTCTATATTTGTTGGAGCATAGTAAACTACATTACCTATAGTTTCCTTTCTTTCCATTGTTTTTACCATTTGTTTCTAGGACATTTCAAAAAAGGAACTGTTGCTTTTAAGTCAATAAAACAGTGACAAACTGCACATTGTCTAGTTACTTTTTGAAACATTGGGCAGGATTCACATATTTCTATTTTTTCCTGCCGTGTTTTAGACATAGTTAATATTTATGTTAAGACGAACTTGTGCATTAGAAGTTGATGTAGAATGATGATCTTCCAAAGAATTAAATAGTATTAATCTATTTTCGATACTTTCTACTTTTGTACCATCTGCAAATCCTGTATAACCATCGCAAGTATTTAAACAATATATAGCACCACGAAGTCTATTACAATGCGTCGCATCTTTGTGCAACATATGTTCTTTTACTTCGTGAGTATGTGGATACATATTTATTTTTATTCTTGTTAAAAATCCAAATTGTGTTTCTTCTAGATTTTTAAGTGGTGTAATTAATCTTTTCTGTACCTCTTCAAAGGATGAACTATAAATCCGGCAATCACCATAAATTAAATGAGTCATAAACCAGTTATCAAAGTCATCCTTATCTTTGTATTCATCTTGATCTGAAATAGACCAAACAGGATTGTAAATAGTTTGTTCGTTTAAAAATAAATCTTTTAAATACCAGAAATCTCTATCATTTAAAAAATTATCTTTAACTCGTAAATCTAATTTTTTGTTCATGGGTGTTGTAATAATTAAACAGTTTCTTCGTTTATCTTTCCGTGAAGAGTTCTTACTTCCTCGTGTGTGTAGATTTTGTTTTCATCTACAGGTACTAAAGTAAGTATATCTGCAATTTTTTTATCGCATACTTCTATAGGTGCAGTGTTACCTTTTCTTGCTTCATGTTCAGCAAGCATTAATTCTAAAGATGATGGATATAAATATAATCTTGCAGCTTCATATGAATATGTTGGTGCTGGTTCTAAATCTGTTGTTGTGTCTTCTTCTTCTCCTATTTCCCAAGGAATATCAGATAACTTTTCACAACGTTGTCTTGGTGCATAACTGTTGATAAGATGATGCCATTCAGTTTTAGTTAATCCACCAACTGATGGTATCTGTGCCCAACTACCATCTTCATATTCTACTTTTAGCCATTCTACGGCTTTGTTTGTAATTTTAAATTTCATAATAATTAGCGACCTCCAACGGTGCCGTTGTTTGTAAATGATATTGAACCTCGGTTAGTGATATAGTAACCGGCTTGTCCTCCGCCAGAACCACCTGAACCACTTGAACCGCCAGAACCACTACCACCTCCAGAACCTCCAGCACCGCTTCCAGCGTTACCGTTACCTCCAGAGTTACCTGTAGCTCCTTGTGCTCCTGTGTTACCTGTAGCTCCTGTGTTTCCAGAAGACCCTGAGTTACCAAAGTTGCCTCCAGCTCCACCGGTTCCCCCGGTTCCGCCTTGACCACCTGTTCCTCCGGTACCACCTGTTCCACCAGTACCAGCGTTAGTACCTCCAGCAGAACCGCCAGAACCACCTGAACCAGAGTTACCTCCAGCTCCCGCAGAACCGCCTGAACCTGATGTAGCAGATTGTCCGTAACCTTGACCTACACCACCAGCTCCGCCAGCTCCACCGCTTCCGCCAGAACCTCCAGCTCCACCGGCACCACCGCCACCACCTGATGTGGTTTGGTTTGCACTGCATTGGTAAGCACCTTGACAGCAATAATATTTTCCGCCGTCTCTATCGTATTTAATTCCTGTACTCCAACCGTTTGTTGAAAATGTATGTCCACCTTTAAAACGTTGACAGGCAGCAGTAGAACTATGCCAACAACCACCGGGTTGTCCTCTTCCACCTTGGTTATACATACCTCGGTTATTGCACATACTACTTGCGTTGGATATATAGTTGGTGTTATAAGGACTTCCAGTACCACCTACGTTGTATTGATAAGTACCAGCTCCTCCAGTACCACCTTGTCCGCCAGTACCGCCTTGTCCGCCAGTACCACCGGCTCCACCTTGTCCACCGCCTCCGCCTCCGCCATATATAGACGCGCCAGAGTTGTTTTCAATAGTAACACCAGATGTAGACACAGCAGCAATAGCTGGTCCTCCGGTACCACCATTAGAAGCACCACCATAACCTTGGATTGACCCTGAGTTATGTACTACTAATGTTCCGCCCATACTTGCAGAAATATTGACAGCAGCACCTGATGTACCACCGACTGTTACTCCTGAGTTTATGTATAAACGTTTTGGAACTGAGGAACCCCAGTCACTACCAAAAGCACTTGCACAATGAAAGTTAGTTGTGTTACTGCTTATTGTGTAATGAATCTCACCTATACAATCATAAAACTGACCAATAGAGATAGCTCCAGAAGTAGGTACGCTTGTATTGTTAGAGGTTGTATATGCACCGTTTCTATAATATTCACCGAGAGAATGGGGTGTATCTCCCCCAAACTCTCCAGCGATATCATTCATATTTAACGGACCACTATCCGGTAATCTTGGCATTTTTTAATTCCTCAACTTCTTCTTTAAGTTCGTTTATTGCGTTTATAAGTACGCCTACTATTTTACCGTAGTCAACTGATTTAACTTCTTTCTCTTCGCCTGTTTCAGGGTCAGTAGTCTTATTAGTTAAAACTACTTCTGGTATTACTTGTTCTACTTCTTGTGCAATAACACCAATACCGGGTTCATTATTTTTTAACCACTTGTAACTAACACCACGTAACTTACCGCAGATACCAAGAGCATCATTAATAGTAGAAATGTCAGTTTTTAGTCTTGCGTCAGAATAAGCTGTTACGTTTCCATCAGCAACTAAGTTACCACTAGCGTCGATATATAAAACTTCAGTACCATTATTTCTTCTAAAAATCCATTGACCGCCACCATTTTGGAAATACATATGGTTTGCGTGATGTTGAATTTTACCAGCAGTATCTCCTGACCAGCTACCAGAGGCTATTCTTATATCACTATTAGCAGCAATAGTTACAGCACCAGCACCACCAGTAAATGTAATGTCTCCTGAAGCTGTGTCAGCAGCATCTGATCTTACAAAACTAGAAGATTGTATTCCATCTACAGTATCAGCATCTAATCCTGACCCTCCACCATCAACAGTTTTAATAGCTGTGAGTATTTCACTAGCTGACTGGTCAGCAGTAGCTCCGTTTTCTACGTTGATAAATGATCTAACAGCACCAGCGTCAGCATGTCTAATATAGTTATCGTTACCTGTTTCACACATTATCTTGGTAACACCAGAACTTACATCATTAGCTGTAGTGTTAAAGTAGTTAGCAAATATATAACCACTTGAGTTTCTTTGTACAATAGTACCGTTACCAGCAGAAGCACTTGGTTGTGCTCCATCTAAAGTATCAGCATCTAATCCACTACCAGAACCATCTACAGTTTTGATAGCTGTAAGTATTTCAGCAGCAGTCTGGTCACCAGTAGCTCCGGACTCAATGCCGTTTAATTTACTATGGTCAGCATCAGTAAACACGTTACTGTCAGTTGCTGATTCTACCTTTGCACGAATCTCAGCAGCAGTTTGATCTGCTGTAGCTCCGTTTTCTACGTTTATAATACNTCTTACTTGTGCAGCACTTAAAGTTGTTGCATTACCAGTACCAGCAGTTTCTCTTCCCAAAATAGTGTTAGTAGGAAAGTTAATCAGTTTTGTTGTATCTACTATATCGTTAGCTAGATGAACTCTATCAATACTNCCGTCNACNTAGTGTTCAGAGTTGATAGAATCGTCTGCTATTTTAGAACCGTTTACAGCATCTGCATTTATATCTGCATTAGCTATTGTTAAGTTACCAGATACGTTTGCGTCTGTAATTTTTACGTCTGAAGGTAATGTACCACCAGCAATCTTAGTTACTGCTATAGCATCTGCACCTAATCTACTAGCGATAGATGCTGAAGATACGTTTGACATATCTTCTCTTGCTAGTGGTCTACCACCAGCTTGTGCACCGTCATGTACGACGGCTGTGTCTTTTGTAGTATCTATAGTTACTTCGCCTTCGGCACCTGTAAATGTGTTGTGCTGCGAAGTAGTACCACGCCTTAATTTTAATAATTTTGCCATTTAAAGTGTACCGAAATCGAGAGTTAAGTTAGTTCCATCTATTGTTCCTGCTGTCACAGTCCCAGTAAATGTTGGGTTATTAATAGGTGCTTTTGTACCTAATGAGTTTGCAGTTGTAGTTGCAAAGTTTGAATCATCTCCAAGAGCTGCTGCTAATTCATTTAGCGTGTCTAAAGTTCCGGGAGCTGAGTCAACTAAATTAGATACGGCTGATCTTACATATGCAGTTGTAGCAACTTTAGTTGAGTTATCAGATTGAGCTTGTGTTGTTGCAACTACTCCGTTACTTAAAGTAGTACCACTAATTCCTAATCCTGATATATCTTTTCCATCAACATTTCCTGATACACTGATATTACCTGTAACACTTATTCCACTAGAAGTTACTTCTAATTTTGTATTACCTGAATCTTGTAATTTAATATTACCTACACCAGATGCGTTAATTATAGAATCTGTAGTATTATGGAATATTTGTAAATCCGAGTCGTTACCGTATTTAGCTTTTACATTATCATTATATCTGTTGTCTCCAGTAAATATAACACCAGCAGTTGTAGCAAAGTTACCAGTAGCTGTTACACCACCTTGCCATTGTGTACCATTATATATTCTTAACTCATTAGCAGAAGTGTTGAAGAATAAATCTCCTACATCTAAGCTAGTTGTTGGGTTAGTAGAACCTATACGATATCTATTTGCAAATGTATTTACGTCAGTAATATTAGCAGCAGTAGTGTTAATGTTTGTTGCATTAGACACGACACTATTAATATTGGATGCGTTAGCAACCGCAGCATTGATGTTTGAAGCATTTGAGACCGCACTATTTATATTACTTGAGTTGTTAGCTACCGCAGTTATATTAGAATTATTGCCAGCTACAGCATCAATGTTTGTTTTATTTGCATTGACAGCATTGATGTTAGTTGCATTATTCTTGACTGCGTTAATGTTAGTCGCATTACCAGCTACCGCAGTAACGTTAGCATTATTGTTAGCAACTGTTGTTACGTTACCTGAGATTCCAGCAACTGTAGTTACATTAGAACTAATGCCAGCTACGGTTGTTATGTTACTTGAGATATCAGCCAACGTATCCATGTCGTTTACGATTGCTGTTGTACCCAAGGTATTCATATCAGCTACAGCATCAGCAGTACCTAACCTACCTATCTCTGTATCTTTTCCAGCAACAGTTGTGACATCAGATGAGATACCAGCAACTGTAGTTACGTTTGCATTTATGCCTGCAACTGTATTTATATTTGTAGCGTTGTTTTTTACGGCTGTAATGTTAGTGTTATTACCAGCTACAGCAGTGATATTCGAGTTGTTACCAGCGACTGTATTGATGTTTGTAGCGTTGGAAACAGCAGCATTAATATTTGAAGCGTTGCTAACAGCAGCATTGATATTAGAAGCGTTAGCTTGTACGGCGTTAATGTTTGAGGCATTGGCTTGTACCGCGTTTATGTTACTTGAGTTATCAGCAACAGCTATTATCTTAAGTACGTTATCTGATACTGTTTTTATTGGGTCATCCTTAACAGTTATGGTGTTACCCATACCGCTATGGTTTGTACAATAGTATTGGAAGTTATTAGGTTGTGATTCTGGTATTACAATCTGTACCTTTGCTCCGGCA
>FUFK010049650.1_pt1 | contig 17690 bp, 17 predicted proteins | sample 1021851 | NCBI WGS metagenome assembly FUFK01 (sample SAMEA51879418, study PRJEB19060) | metagenome | reverse complement strand
AAATTATAGAGTAAACTCCATAGGAGTGTAGCTCAATTGGTAGAGCGCCGGTCTCCAAAACCGGAGGTTGGGGGTTCGATTCCCTCCGCTCCTGCCAAATAAATATTATGAAAAATCCACTAAAATTTATTCAAGACGTAAAACAAGAGGCTTTTAAAGTTACTTGGCCAACTGGTAAAGAAGTTGTACAGGGTTCGTTAATGGTTGTGGCGATGGCGATTGTAGCAGCTCTATTTTTTCTCTTATTGGATCAAGTTCTTCAATTCTTTTTAGAGATAATATTGAAGGTAAATATATAATGAAAAATTGGTATATTGTTCAATCACATTCTAGCTTTGAGAACAAAGTTGCTAAAGAAATAAAAGAAGAAGCAATCAAAGCAAATATATCAGAAAAAATTGAAGAAATCATAGTTCCTACTCATGATATTACAGAGGTTAAAAGAGGTAAGAGAGTTCAAAGAAAAAAAAAGTATTTTCCAGGATATATATTATTAAAAAGTGAAATGGATAATACTATATATCATCTAATAAAAAACTTGAAAAAAGTTAGCGGTTTTTTGGGAAGCAAAGGCACTCCAATTCCTGTATCTGAAAAAGAGATTGAAAAAATTTTAGGTCAAATCAAAGATGGTATTGTACAACCTAAATCAGGTGTTGAATATAATGTTGGTGAAAAAGTACAAGTAATAGATGGACCATTTGCATCATTTAGTGGTCTTGTTGAAGATATAGATGAAGATAAATTAAGATTAAAAGTGTCGGTTTCTATATTTGGTAGACCAACACCAGTTGATTTAGAATATAGTCAAGTAGAAAAGGCAAGCTAATGGCAAAAAAAGAAATAAGTGGTTATATAAAGTTACAAATTAATGGGGGCCAAGCAAATCCTGCTCCTCCAGTTGGTCCAGCGCTAGGTCAAAGAGGAATAAACATAATGGAATTTTGTAAAGCATTTAATGAAAAAACAAAATCATTTGCAGGAAAACCAGTTCCAGTAATAATTACAGTATATAAAGATAAAAAATTTGATTTTGTAATAAAATCACCACCAGCTTCTCATTTTATAAAAGAAGCAGTAAAATTAAAAAGTGGATCAAAAGAACCTGGTAGAAATATTGTTGCAAAAATTTCAAAAAAACAATTAAAAGAAATTGCTGAAAAGAAAATGGCAGATTTAAATGCTCATGATGTTGATGAAGCTGCAAAAATTATTGCAGGATCCGCAAGATCTATGGGTATTGAGGTAGTAGAATAATGTCATCAAAAAGATATAAAAAATTACCTGAAAAAACTAGAGATTTACAATCTGAATCAGTGGATAAATTAATTCCTCTTTTAAAACAGAATTGTACAACAAAATTTGATGAATCTTTAGATATAAGTTTACAAATTAACAATAAACAAAAGAAAAGTGAAATTAATATCAGAACAGTTATTAATTTACCTGGTGGGAGTTCAAAAAAAGTAAAAGTAGGAGTTGTTTGTGAAGAGAATAAATCTCAAGAAGCAAAAGATGCAGGAGCTGAAGTTGTTGGTGGCGATGAACTTATAGATCAAATTAAGTCAGGTAATATAAATTTTGAAAAATTAATATGTACCCCTGGCATGATGATTAAACTTTCAAAATTAGGAAAAGTTCTTGGTCCAAAGGGACTAATGCCAAATCCAAAATTAGGATCAGTAACTAACGATGTAAAAAAAGCTGTGAATGACGCAAAATCTGGTCAAGTTGAAATAAGAAATGATAAAGATGGAAATATAGGTGTGAGTATAGGAAATAAATCTTTTCCAGATGATAAACTAATAAAGAATTTTAATGCTGTCATCGATGCTTTAGATAAAGAAAAGTCTAATAATACAATTAAGGGAGATTTGATAAAACAAATTTTTCTAACATCAACTATGGGTGTTTCATATAAAATCAAATTAGGTAAGAGTATTTAGTTATGATGAATAAGGAACAAAAGAAACAATATATATCTGATATGACAAATCAGTTTGAAAAGTCAGAAGCAGTAATTGTAACTCATTATCAAGGTTTAACTATGAACCAACTTGATGACTTGAGGGCTAAAATGAGAGAACACGGAATAAAATTTAAAATTACAAATAATAGAATAACAAAATTAGCGTTGGAAAAAACCAGATGCAAAGATCTATCTAATCTGTTTTCAGGACCAACTGCAGTAGCACTCTCTGAAGACGCAATAACTTCTGCTAAGATTTTAACAAATTTTTCTAAAGAAAATGAAAACTTAAAGATTCTGGGTGGAATCATGGGATCGGATATTTTAGACGTTGCGGGTGTCAAAAATGTAGCTACTCTTCCTTCATTAGATGAGGCAAGGGCTAAAATTGTAGGAATATTGAGGTCTCCAGCACAAAAAATAGCAAGTATTTTACTTGCGCCGGCGTCAAAAATCGCTATTTTAGCGCTCGAAAAATCAAAAAAATAACCNTGGGACANNTTTAGTATGGCTGATCTTAATAAAATTATCGACGAATTATCAAAACTTACTGTAGTTGAAGCTGCAGAATTATCAAAACAACTTGAAGAAAAATGGGGAGTAACTGCTGCAGCAGCTGTTGCAGCTCCTGCTGCTGGTGCAGCTGCAGGTGGAGCACCCGCTGAAGAAAAAGATGAATTTACAGTAGTATTAGCATCTTCAGGTGATAAAAAAATTAACGTAATTAAAGAAGTTAGAGCAATAACAACTCTAGGTTTGAAAGAAGCAAAGGATTTAGTTGAAGGGGCGCCCAAAGAGATTAAATCTGGTGTAAGTAAAAAAGATGCTGAAGAGATGAAGAAAAAACTCGAAGCAGCTGGTGCAAAAGTAGAACTTAAGTAAATAAACAAAGAATTTTAAAGCTGTTGATCTAATAAATTAACGGTTTAAATAAATGCAGTTATCTTTTACTAAAAAGAAAAATATAAGAAAAAATTTTGGAAAATTAAAAGAAGGTCTATCTATACCCAACCTTATCGAGGTTCAAAAAAATTCTTATAAAGAATTAACTGAATATCTTCCAGACATAGAACCACAATTTATTAAAGGCTTCGATAGAGTTTTTAAAAGTATATTTCCAATTGAAGATTTAAATGAAAAAGCAACACTAGAGTATGTCAGTTATAAATTAGAAAAACCAAAGTTTGATGTAGAAGAATGTATACAAAGAGGTTTAACTTATTCATCTGCATTAAAATGTAATTTAAGGTTAGTAGTATATGAAATAGATCAAGAAAATAATACTAAGGATATTTTATCGGCCAAAGAACAAGAGGTTTATATGGGCGAGGTTCCTATGATGACTAATAGTGGGACTTTTATAACAAATGGAGTTCAAAGAGTTGTAGTAAATCAAATGCATAGAAGTCCTGGCGTATTTTTTGATCATGATAAAGGTAAATCACATGCAAGTGGAAAATTATTATTTAATTGCAGAGTAATTCCAAATAGGGGATCTTGGTTAGACTTTGAGTTTGATGTAAAAGATTTACTATATTTTAGAGTAGACCGAAAAAAGAAAATATTAGTATCGACATTACTTTTAGCATTAGGTTTTAACAAAACAGATATTGTTAAAGAATTCTATGAAAAAGAAATATTTGTATTCGATGATAAAATTAAAAAATGGAAAACAAAATTTAATCCAGAGAACTATAAATCTAAAAATTTTTCTGAAGAAATTATAGACGCAAAATCGAATAAAGTTATAATTAAAAAAGGTGAAAAAATTAATTTTTTAAAAGCAAAAAAACTTCAAAGTGATGGTTTAAAAGAAATATATGTTTCAAGTGAATTTCTCTTAGGCAAATATTTAGTGAAACAAATTGTTTCTGGAGATGATACCTTTAAAGTAGGTACAGAAATAAATGACACAATAATAGAAAAATCTTTAGATGCTAAAAACTATACTATTGAAGTTGCATATACAAATACAATTAATAAAGGTCCGTATTTACTTCAAACTGTATTAAATGATAAAAATGAGAATAAAAACGATGCTATCAATGAAATTTATAAGGTTTTAAGACCTGGTGAACCTCCTACAATAGAAATAGCAACTCAAATATTTAATAATCTTTTTTTTAGTTCAGATAGATATGATTTGTCTGATGTAGGTAGAGTAAAAATGAATTCTAGATTAAACTTAGATTGTTCAGATAAAATAACGATATTAAGAAATGATGATATTTTAGCAATTATCAAAAAAATGTTAGATTTAAGAGATGGCAAAGATGAAATAGATGACATCGACCACTTAGGAAACAGAAGAGTAAGATCTGTGGGAGAATTAGTTGAAAATCAAGCGAGAATTGGCGTTTATAGAATGGAAAGAGCTATCAAAGAAAAAATGACAACTTTAGATGTTGAGTCAGCTATGCCTCAAGATTTAATTAATGCTAAACCATTAACTATTTCACTAAAAGATTTTTTTGCAACATCACAACTTTCACAATTTATGGATCAAACAAATCCACTTTCTGAGATAACACATAAAAGAAGAGTTTCAGCATTAGGACCTGGCGGACTAACTAGGGAGAGAGCAGGTTTTGAAGTAAGAGACGTTCATCCAACTCATTATGGAAGAATATGCCCAATAGAGACTCCGGAAGGNCCAAATATAGGATTGATCAACAGCTTATCCACTTATTCTAAGATCAATAAATATGGTTTTATAGAATCTCCNTATAAAAAAGTTATAGAAGGAGTTGTNCAGGATAAAATAGAATACCTTTCTGCAATGGAGGAAACTAAGTATACTATTGCTCAAGCTAATTCTAAAGTAGATAAATACGGTAAATTTATTGAAGATTTAGTTTCAAGTAGACAAAATTTAAATTTTATACTCTCGAAGCCTGAAAACATAGATTATATTGACGTTTCTCCAAAACAGCTAGTATCAGTTGCGGCTTCTTTAATACCTTTTTTAGAGAATGATGATGCAAATAGGGCTTTGATGGGTTCAAACATGATGAGGCAAGCTGTTCCTCTACTTAAACCAGAGTCCCCTTTAGTTGGAACAGGAATTGAAAGTGATGTTGCTTTAGATTCTGGAGTTACAATTGTCGCAAAAAGAGACGGTATAGTGGATAAGATTGATGGAAAAAGAATTGTAATTAAAGCTACTAGTGAAACAGATTATTCTAAATCTGGTGTTGACATTTATAATTTGCAAAAGTTCAAAAGATCAAATCAAAATACGTGCATAAATCAAAAACCATTAGTAAGAGTAGGCGATAAAGTTAAAAGTGGTGACATAATAGCTGATGGACCATCAACAAAAATTGGTGAATTGGCTTTAGGAAAAAATGTAACAGTAGCTTTCATGCCATGGCAAGGTTATAATTTTGAAGACTCTATTTTAATATCAGAAAGATGTGTCACAGACGATGTATTTACATCTGTTCATATAGAGGAGTATGAGGTTATGGCTAGAGACACTAAACTTGGAGAGGAGGATATTACTAGGGACATCCCCAATGTTAATGAAGATGCTTTAAAAAATTTAGATGAGTCCGGTATAGTTTATATTGGTGCAGAAGTTAAGCCAGGGGACATATTAGTTGGGAAAGTTACTCCAAAAGGAGATACCGCGTCTGGACCGGAAGAAAAATTATTAAGATCAATCTTTGGTGAAAAAGCAATTGATGTGACTGATACATCATTAAAAATGCCTAGTGGCAGTGGTGGTACTGTTATAGATGTTAGGGTTTTCAATAGACATGGAATTGAAAAAGACGAAAGATCTATAACTATAGAAAGAGCCGAAATTGATTTAGTCCAACAAGATAGGATTGTTGAGGTAGAAATTTTAGATAGAAGTATTAAACAAAGAGCTCTTCAAATCTTATCGGGACATAAGCTTGAGAAAAAAACAAAAAATTTAATTGCTGGTGATGTAATAAATCAGGATAACATTTCAAAAATATCAGTTTCAGAAATTTTTAAATTAGAACTTAGTGATAAAAAAAACAAGGAAATACTTGAAAAATTAGAAGAACAATATCAAAAAGCTAGCATGGATATCCAAGATCGATTTGAAGATAAAGTATTAAAAATAAGACAAGGTGATGATTTGTTACCAAGTGTGATGAAAATGGTAAAAGTTTTTGTAGCTATAAAAAGAAGATTAAGGCCTGGTGATAAAATGTCCGGACGTCATGGAAATAAAGGTGTTGTTAGTAAGATTGTTCCCGTTGAAGATATGCCTTACAGAGAAAATGGAAAGCCAGTTGATATAGTTTTAAATCCATTAGGTGTGCCTAGCAGGATGAATGTTGGTCAAATATTAGAAACTCATCTTGGTTGGGCATGTTCAGAGTTGGGAGATAAATTGAAGTTTTTAATTAATGAAAACCAAAAGAAATTAGAAATAAATTCTAAAATAAAAGATTTTTTAAAATCTATATATGGTCAAGAGATATTAGGAAATTTTATTGAAAAACTGTCTAAAAATGAATTTTCTGATCTTTGTGAAAACTTAATGAATGGTGTACCTATTTCAACACCGGTTTTTGATGGTGCTAAAGAAAAAGATGTAACCGAAATGTTGCAATTAGCAAAATTACCTATGTCAGGTCAAACTCAATTATGGGATGGAAGAACAGGAGAAAAGTTTGATAGACAAGTCACAGTAGGAACAATTTATATGTTAAAACTTCATCATTTAGTTGAAGATAAGATACATGCGAGATCTACTGGACCATATAGTTTAGTAACTCAACAACCATTAGGTGGAAAAGCACAATTAGGAGGCCAAAGATTTGGAGAAATGGAAGTTTGGGCATTAGAGGCATATGGAGCATCCTATACTTTACAGGAAATATTAACTGTAAAATCTGACGATGTTGCTGGAAGAGTGAAAGTGTACGAGACAATTGTAAAAGGTGAAGAAAACTTTGAATCAGGTATACCAGAGTCTTTTAATGTTCTAGTAAAAGAAATTAAATCTTTAGCATTAAATGTGGAGCTAAACTAACATGAAAAAGCTTATAACATCTCTTATTATTTTTTTTAATTTACAAAATCTAGTAATAGCTAATGAATTAATAAAATTAGGAGAAGATATTTTTTTAAATAAGGAGCAATGTGTAAATTGTCATATTTTAAACGCTTCTGATGGTGGAAATAATCAGCTTTCTAAAGACCATGTAATTAACATAGTAACCAATGGATATGGGGTTATGCCAGCATATAAAGATATTTTAACTAAAAATGAAATTGAAGCAGTAGCTACCTATGTTGCGACAGAGGGAAAAAATTGGAAAAATAAATTAAGTTCATTTGTACAATAATATGAAAAAAGAAATTAATAATATTTTTAAATCTAGTGAAATATCAGATGCTCAAAATTTTAATAGTATAAAAATTTCTTTAGCAAGTCCTGAAAAAATAAAATCTTGGACATATGGTGAAATAAAAAAACCAGAGACAATTAATTACAGAACTTTCAGACCAGAGAAAGACGGACTTTTCTGTGCTAGAATTTTTGGACCAATCAAAGATTATGAATGCCTTTGTGGTAAATATAAAAGAATGAAATTTCGAGGGATTATTTGTGAAAAATGTGGAGTAGAAGTTACTAAATCTAATGTGAGAAGAGAGAGAATGGGCCACATAAATTTGGCTACCCCTGTTGCACATATATGGTTCCTAAAATCTTTACCAAGTAGAATTTCTTTAGCAATAGATATGAAATTAAAAGAGGTTGAAAGAGTTTTGTATTTTGAAAACTTTATTGTAATCGAACCAGGTTTAACAGGATTAAAAAAAAATCAACTATTGTCTGAAGAAGAACTTATTAAATATCAAAATGAATTTGGTGACGAAGCATTTACTGCTGGAATTGGTGCTGAAGCAATTTTAGAAATATTAAAATCAATTGATTTAGAAAAAGAAAAGGAATTATTAGTAAAAACAATAAATGAAACAAAATCTAAAGTATCAGAGGAAAGATCAATAAAAAGACTTAAGTTGATAGATTCATTCTTAAAAACTGGTAACAAACCAGAGTGGATGATATTAACGGTTATACCAGTAATACCTCCTGAATTACGTCCTTTAGTACCATTAGATGGTGGAAGATTTGCTACATCCGATTTAAATGATTTGTATAGAAGAGTTATAAACAGAAATAACAGACTAAAAAGATTAATGGATTTAAAAGCACCAGATATTATTGTTAGGAATGAAAAGAGAATGCTTCAAGAGTCGGTGGACGCACTTTTCGATAATGGTAGAAGAGGAAGAGTTATAACTGGCACTGGTAAAAGACCTCTTAAATCACTTGCAGAAATGTTAAAAGGTAAACAAGGAAGATTTAGACAAAACCTTTTAGGAAAAAGAGTAGATTATTCTGGTAGATCAGTAATAGTAGTTGGTCCAGACTTAAAATTACATGAATGTGGATTGCCAAAAAAAATGGCTTTAGAATTGTTTAAGCCTTTTTTGTATGCAAGATTAAATAAGCTCGGTCTAGCGTCGACAATTAAACAAGCGAAAAAATTAGTTGAAAGAGAGACTAATGCTGTATGGGATGCGTTAGAACTAATTGTAAGGGAGCATCCTGTTATATTAAATAGAGCACCCACACTTCATAGATTAGGTGTACAAGCTTTTGAGCCAAAATTGATTGAGGGTGACGCTATCGAATTACATCCATTAACTTGTGCAGCATTTAATGCTGATTTTGATGGGGACCAAATGGCAGTACACATACCATTAAGTTTAGAAGCACAATTAGAGGCAAGAGTTTTAATGATGTCTACGAATAATATTTTAAGTCCCTCTAACGGAAAACCAATAATAGTTCCTAGCCAAGATATGATATTAGGTATTTATTATTTATCATTACCACCTTATCAAGATAAAAAAGTTGAAGGTTATTTTGTCAATAATTCCGAAATCGAACAAGCTTTAGAAAGTGGAAGTATTAAAATACATTCTAGAATTGTTTCAAGGTTTGAAACTGTTGATGAAAAAGGTAACACCAAATTTGAAAACAAAATAAGTACAGTCGGAAGATTTCTTTTAGCAAATCTTCTTCCTAAAAATAAAGATATCACTTTTTCATTAATAGATAGAGTTTTACCTAAAAAAATTGTCTCAGAAATAATTGATATTGTATTTAGGTTTACAGGACAAAAAAGTACTGTAATTTTTTGTGATAAGTTAAAAGATTTAGGTTTTAAACACGCATTTAAAGCAGGTATTTCATTTGGTAAGGATGATTTAATTATACCAGAAAATAAACAACAATTATTAGATGAAACAACCCAATTAATCAAAGATTATGAAAATCAATATTCTGAGGGCTTAATTACAAGAGGAGAAAAATATAATAAAGTTGTTGATGCATGGTCAAAGTGCACTGATAAAGTTGCGTCTGAGATGATGAAAAGAATTTCTGCAACTGAAAAAACTGATAAAGGTTTAAATATAAATTCTGTTTTCATGATGGCTGACTCAGGTGCAAGAGGTTCAGCAGCACAAATGAAACAATTAGCTGGTATGAGGGGATTAATAGCAAAACCGTCTGGTGAAATTATTGAGTCACCGATTACTTCAAATTTTAAAGAGGGATTAACTGCATTAGAATACTTCAATTCTACGCATGGAGCTAGAAAAGGTCTTGCAGATACAGCATTAAAAACAGCTAATTCAGGATATTTAACAAGAAGATTATGTGATGTTGCTCAGGATTTAACAATTACAAAAAAAGACTGTGACTGCAAGAGCAAGGGAAGTATTACTTTATCTGAAATAATTGAAGGTGGAAATATTATTGTGAGTTTATCAGAGAGAGCGCTAGGAAGAATAGTTGCTGATAACGTTAAAAATCCTATATCTGGAGAAGTAATAATTAAAAAAGGTGAAATGATTGATGAAGCATGCTGTGAAAAAATCGATGCAGCTGGTGTTAAAGCCATAAATGTTTACTCAGTAATAACATGTGGTTCTAAAGAAGGTGTTTGTGCTATGAGCTACGGTAGAGATCTTTCTAGAGGTCAAATGGTTAATGTAGGTGAAGCTATAGGAATGATTTCTGCACAATCAATTGGTGAACCTGGGACGCAATTAACAATGAGAACTTTTCACGTAGGAGGTACAGCTCAAATTAAACAAGACTCTCAAATAGTTGTAAAAAAAGATGGTATGTTAAAAATAATCAATACAAACCTACTTGAAGATTCTAAAAAAAATCAAATAGTTATGGGTAGAAATACTCAGATATCTTTAGAGGATGAAAAAGGTGTGCAAATTGCAATTTATAAAGTTCCTTATGGATCAAAACTTTTCTTTAAAAATGGAGACAAAGTTAAAAAAAATTCAAAAGTTTGTGAGTGGGATCCTTATACTACTCCTGTTATAGCGGAAAAAAGTGGTATTGTTAATTTTGTAGACTTAATTGATGGAGTTTCTCTTTCAGAAACTTTAGATGATACTACAGGGATATCGTCAAAATCAGTTATTGATTGGAGATCACAATCAAAAAATACTGAACTTAAACCTAGAATAACATTAAGAGATGAAAAAGGAAACGTAGTTAAAAAAGCAGATGATAATGAAGCTAGATACTATTTAGTTCCAGACTCTATTTTGTCTGTAAAGGATGGGCAAAAAATTAGTGCTGGAGATGTTATAGCTAGACTTCCAAAAGAAACTTCAAAGACAAAAGATATTACTGGTGGATTACCTAGAGTTGCAGAATTATTTGAAGCTCGAAAAGCAAAAGACAGTGCAATAATAGCTGAAAATGACGGTAAAGTAATGTTTGGTAAAGAGGTTAGAGGCAAACAAAGAGTATCAATAGTTTCTGACTCTGGGGAAACTTCAAATTATTTAATTCCTAAAGGAAAACATATTAATTTTAACCCAGGTGAGGAAATTAAAAAAGGTGAATATCTTCTCGATGGCCAACCTTTACCACATGATATTTTAAGAATTCTAGGTATAAAAGAATTAACCGAATATTTCGTAAATCAAGTTCAGGAAGTTTATAGATTACAAGGTGTAATTATAAATGACAAACATATAGAAACAATCTTAAGACAAATGCTTAAAAAGGTTGAAATAAAAAGCTCTGGAGACTCTGATTACCTACCTGGTGAGATAATCGATAGATTCACTCTAGAAAATGTAAATGAGGAGTTAGTAAAAAATGGAAAAAAACCTGCTGTAGGAGAAAGAGTACTTATGGGTATTACTAAAGCTTCATTACAAACTGAATCTTTCATCTCTGCTGCCTCGTTCCAAGAGACTACAAGAGTTTTAACTGATGCTGCTATTAGAGGAAAAATTGACACACTAACAGGGTTAAAGGAAAACGTAATTGTTGGAAGACTTGTTCCAGCTGGAACTGGATCAATCAAAAATAAGTGGAATAAAAAAGCCCTTGAGGACGATCAGAAATTTTTATCTGAACAAGAAAAAATAGATCAAGCTGAAACCCCTGTAAATCCATAATAATAAAGCATTATTTTTATTGTTTTAATTTGACAATTTCAAAAACTATAGTATTTTCACCAAGATTTTGGTTGGATAGTAGTACTATCTAGGTACTAAACGCGACCACAGATATTTTACTACGAATAATCTCTTCCTTAATCATTTTAAACTATGCCGACTATTAACCAATTGATAAAAAAAAAAAGGATTAAGCCAAAGGCTAGGGACAGAGTTCCTGCACTTGAAAAATCTCCACAAAAAAGGGGTGTATGCTTAAAGGTTTACACAACTACACCTAAAAAACCTAATTCAGCATTAAGAAAAGTAGCTAGAGTAAGACTATCAAACGGTCATGAAGTTACATCTTATATTCCAGGCGAAGGTCACAACTTGCAAGAACACTCTGTTGTTTTAATAAGAGGTGGAAGAGTTAAAGATTTGCCAGGAGTGAGATATCATATTTTAAGAGGAAACTTAGATACTCAAGGCGTCACAGCAAGAAAACAGCAAAGATCAAAATACGGCGCAAAAAAAGGTAAATAATATGTCTAGAAAAAAAAGCGCTCCAAAAAAACTTATATCTATAGATCCAAAATATAAATCTGCGATTATACCAAAGTTAATTAATTCATTAATGTACGATGGAAAAAAAACTATTGCAGAAAAAATAGTCTACGATGCAATAGATAAAATTAAGTCTAAATCTAAAGACGAACCGATTACTGTATTCAATCAAGCAATAAGCAATATTAAACCCACTGTAGAAGTTAGATCAAGAAGAGTTGGTGGAGCAACATATCAGGTTCCTGTTGAAGTAAAATCAAAAAGATCACAAGCACTTGCTATAAGGTGGTTAATAGATGCTTCTAGAAAAAGAAAAGACAAAAAAATGTCTGATAAAATATTTAATGAAATTTTCGATGCCTACCAAAACAGAGGCTCTGCTATAAAAAAAAAAGAGGATACACACAAAATGGCCGAGTCCAATAAGGCGTTCGCACATTTTAGATGGTAAAATTATGACGAGAACCCATAAATTAAATAAATATAGAAATATTGGAATAATGGCACACATTGATGCCGGTAAAACTACTACTACCGAAAGAATATTATACTATACAGGAAAAAGTCATAAAATTGGTGAGGTACATGATGGTGCCGCTACAATGGATTGGATGGAGCAAGAACAAGAAAGAGGAATAACCATCACATCTGCTGCAACTACATGTTTTTGGAAAGATCATAGAATAAATATTATAGATACCCCTGGTCATGTGGATTTTACTATTGAGGTCGAGAGATCATTAAAAGTATTAGATGGAGCAGTTGCTGTTTTTGATGGCGTAGCTGGAGTCGAACCCCAATCAGAAACTGTATGGAGACAAGCTGATAAATATAAGGTTCCGAGAATTTGTTTTGTAAACAAACTTGATAGAACAGGCGCTGATTTTTTTAGATGTGTAGAAATGATAAAAGATAGACTTGGTGCAAAACCTTTAGTAATGCAAGTCCCTATTGGTATAGAGTCATCTCTTCAAGGAGTTGTTGATTTAATTAAAATGAAGGCAATTGTTTGGAAAAACGAGGATTTAGGTGCTGCATGGGAAGAAAAAGAAATACCTGAGGATTTAAAAGAAATAACTTCTAAATATAGACAAGAATTAGTTGAGACAGCCGTTGAGCAAGATGAAAAACTAATGGAGAAATATTTAAATGGCGAAGAAGTTAACATAGAGGATTTAAAAAAATGTGTAAGACAAGGTTGTTTAAATTTTGATTTTGTACCAGTATTAACAGGATCTGCTTTTAAAAATAAAGGCGTACAACCATTACTTGATGCAGTCGTAGATTATTTACCAAGTCCAGTAGATATCGGATCTATTAAAGGTACTAAACAAAATTCAGACGAGGAAATAACTATGAAATTTGAGGATAATGCACCATTTTCTGCTTTAGCTTTTAAAGTTGCTAATGATCCTTTTGTTGGATCTTTGACATTTATTAGAATTTATTCAGGAACAATAAAATCAGGAACAGGTATTTATAATACATCCAAAGATAAAGAGGAAAGAGTAGGACGTATGCTTTTAATGCATGCTAATTCAAGAGAAGATATAAAGGAGGCTAACGCAGGTGATATCGTTGCACTTGCTGGACTAAAATATACAATTACAGGTCACACTTTAGCAAATGAAGAGATGCCAGTTTTGTTGGAACCTATGGAATTCCCTGATCCAGTTATCGAAATTGCAGTAGAACCAAAAACAAAAGGTGATCAAGAAAAAATGGGAGAGGCACTTGGCAGATTAGCTAAAGAGGATCCATCATTCAGAGTAACATCAGATGAAGAGTCTGGACAGACAATAATAAAAGGCATGGGAGAATTACATTTAGATATAATTGTAGATAGGATGAAACGTGAGTTTAAAGTTGAAGCAAATGTCGGCGCTCCTCAAGTTGCTTATAGAGAAACTATACTAAAACCTTCCGAATTTGATTATACTCATAAAAAACAAAGTGGAGGCGCAGGGCAGTTTGCAAGAGTAAAATTATCTATTGAGCCTCTTGAACCTGGGAAAGGAAGAGAAGTTGAAAGTAAGATTAAGGGCGGTGCAATCCCTAAAGAATTCATTCCAGGTGTGGAGAAAGGTATAGAAACAGTCTCTGACTCAGGTATATTAGCTGGTTTTCCTATAATAGATTATAAAGTTACAATTTTAGATGGCTTACATCACGATGTTGACTCTAGTGTTTTAGCTTTTGAGTTAGCTTCAAGACAATGTTTTAAAGAAGCGTGTGCAAGAGCTACTTTAAAATTATTAGAACCGATAATGAGAGTGGAAGTTGTTACACCAGAAGATTATATGGGTGACGTCATAGGCGATTTAAACAGTAGAAGAGGACAAATAAACACTCAAGAGCAACGTGGAAATGCCACAGTAATTACTGCTATGGTGCCTTTAGCGAATATGTTTGGATACATTAATGCATTGAGATCCATGTCTCAAGGAAGAGCTCAATATTCAATGTTCTTTGATCATTATGATAAAGTACCTCAAAATGTTCAAGATGAAGTAACAAAAAAAACAGGATCATAAGATGGAAAAACAAAATATAAGAATAAAGTTAAGAGCATACGATAATAAAGTTTTGGATCAATCTACTGAGGAAATAGTTAATACAGTNAAAAGAACAGGTGCTAATATTAAAGGTCCAATTCCATTACCAACAAAGATCGAAAGGTATACAGTTTTGAGATCACCACATATCGACAAAAAAAGTAGAGAGCAATTTGAGACAAGAACTCATAAAAGATTAATTGATATTATAGAACCTACACCACAAACAGTAGAAGCATTAATGAAACTTGATCTAGCTTCTGGTGTAGACGTGGAGATAAAAATATAATGAATGAAATTGGATTAATTGGAAAAAAAATTGGTATGACAAGGGAATTTTACAAAACTGGTCAGTCTGTACCTGTGACAGTAATAAAATTTGATAAAGGTAGAGTAATTCAAGTGATCACTAAAGATAAAAATGGTTATAACGCAATACAAATGGGATTTGGAAAAATAAAAAACTCTAAACTTTCAAAACAAATGAAAGGTTTTTTTGCAAAAAAAAATACTGAACCAAAAAAACGTTTAAAAGAATTTCGTGTTGAAAATATTGAAAATTTTAAAGAAGGTAATGAATTTGGTATAGAAATTTTCAAAGATACAAAATTTGTAGACATAAGATCTAAAACTATTGGAAAAGGTTTTGCTGGTGCGATGAAAAGACACAATTTTGCTGGTTTAAGAGCTACGCACGGTGTATCTATTTCACATAGATCTCACGGATCAACTGGTCAAAGACAAGATCCGGGTAAAGTTTTTAAAAATAAAAAAATGGCTGGCCATATGGGTGATAAAATAAGAACTATTCAAAATATAGAAATAATAAAATCAGATTTGGATAATAACCTGCTTTATTTAAAAGGATCAATACCAGGGTCTAAGAACACAGAGGTTTTAGTTAAAAAGTCAGTAAAAAATTTGAGAAAATTAACTATGTTAGAAAAGATTGAAAAAATAGAAAAGCTAAAAAAAGTACCTGAAAAAAAGAAAAAATAAAATGAAAATTGATAAATTAAGTTTAGACGGTAAAAAAACTCCAATTGAGATTAAAGACGAAATTTTTTCATCTAAAATTAATGAGTCCTTAATAAGTCAGGTAATTTACAAAACAAATGCAAATTACAAAGGGAGAAGAGCCAAAACAAAGCAAAAAAATGAAATTATCGGATCAACCTCGAAAATCTATGCTCAGAAGGGAACGGGTAATGCTAGGCACGCAAGTAGAAAAGCCCCAATTTTTGTTGGTGGTGGTGTTGCTCATGGTCCCAAAGGGCAAACTAAACATAAAATAAGAAAGCTTAACAAAAATGAAAAGAAAATTGGTGTTGCTTCTTTATTGACAAAAAAAATAAAATTAAACGATTTATTAATATTCAATGACTTTTCAAAAGAAATAAAAAAAACTAAAGAAATATTTTCACTTTTAAATAAATTTCATGCAAAAAATAGCATTATGATTTTAGATAAATCCTCGAGGAATAACATTTTAAAAGCTACAAGAAACATACCAAATGTTAAATGTACTGATGTAAATCATTTTAGTGCTTTTGATATAATTAAATATAAAAAAATAATATTTACTGAAACATCAATAAAAGAACTTGAAAAAAGGTATACGTAATGTTTAATATAAATAAATATGATACAATTTTAAGCCCTGTAATAACTGAAAAATCTACCAACCTATCATCACAAAATAAAGTAGTATTTAAAGTTTTAACTAATGCTAATAAAAAAATATTAAAAAAAAATATAGAAAAAATATTTAAAGTTAATGTTACTAAAATTAATATTATAAACAAAAAAACAAGAACAAAATTTACCAGAGGAAGAATTGCAAAGGTAAAAGGTTACAAAAAAGCTATTGTAACACTTAAAAAAGGTCAGTCTATAGACTTAACAACAGGAATTTAATGGCACTTAAAACTTTTAAACCTTATACAAAATCTACTAGAGGTACAGTATTAGTAAATAAAGATAATTTATGGAAAGGAAAGCCATATAAACCTTTGACTTCCATAAAATATTCATCGAGTGGTAGAAATAATCAAGGAAGAATTACAGCAAGAAATAATGGAGGAGGCCATAAACAAAAGTATAGAAATATAGATTTTTATAGAAAGAAAACTAACTCTATGGCTACAGTTGAAAGAATAGAGTATGACCCAAACAGGTCATGTCATATTATGCTTGTAAAGTTTGATGATGGCGAAAAATTTTATTACTTAGCACCACAGGGAATAAATGTTGGTGATAAAGTATCCAATGGTCCAAAATCTGAATTAAAAAATGGTAATTGTTTACCGTTATCCGAAATTCCAGCTGGTTTAAATATTCACAATGTTGAAATTAATCCAGGAGGTGGAGGCAAAATAGCTAGGTCTGCTGGTACATCAGTAACAATTTCTGGCACAGACGGTAATTATTCCATCATAAAAATGACATCTGGAGAGGTTAGAAAGGTAGATTCAAGATCTTTAGCTACCATTGGCGTATTATCAAATCCAGATCAAAAAAATATCAAAATAGGAAAAGCAGGTAGATCAAGATGGTTAGGAAGAAGACCTCACACGAGAGGAGTTGTTATGAACCCAGTGGATCACCCACATGGTGGTGGTGAAGGTAAATCAGCCGGTGGTAGACATCCAGTATCAAGAACGGGTCAATCTGCAAAAGGTTTAAAAACAAGAGATAACAAAAGAACAGACAAATATATAATTAGAAGAAGAAAAAATAAAAAAGGTTAAAAAATATGACTAGATCAGTTTGGAAAGGACCATTTGTTGAAGAAAGCCTGATTAAGAAAGTTGATAAACAAAAAAAGGAAACTAATAAAAAACCAATAAAAACATGGTCAAGAAAATCAACAATTATACCCGATTTCGTGGGAATAAGTTTTTTAATTTACAATGGAAAAAAATTTATCCCACTTACTGTTTCTGAAGATATGGTTGGCCATAAATTTGGTGAGTTTGCTCCAACAAGACAATTTTTTGGACATACTCCAGCAGATAAAAAAGCAAAAGATGAAAGTACAACAAAAAGTGATGATAAAAAATAACAATGAAGAATAAAGAAAAAGAAACAGCTAAATTAGTTAAATCAGTGAATAA
>FUFK010719285.1_pt1 | contig 17695 bp, 27 predicted proteins | sample 1021851 | NCBI WGS metagenome assembly FUFK01 (sample SAMEA51879418, study PRJEB19060) | metagenome | reverse complement strand
GAGCAGCCCGGTAGCTCGTCAGGCTCATAACCTGAAGGTCGTAGGTTCAAATCCTACTCCCGCAACCAACTTTAACAAACTTTAACTAGCGCCAACCGCTCGCATCGCCTGCGGGCCTTGTGGCGTTTTGAGCCAACGTGATGGCGCGAGGGGTGACCTGATAGGAACGCAGGTCCCGCTACCTATAGCTGAATTTACGGAAGTGGGATGCTTCGTAAACACAAAGATTCGCACATAGACACCTCAGCGAGAGCGCAAACTGTTAGCCCTCCACTCAAACAACCTGAACGCGCCCTAGAGCCGCAGCAGGCGTGCCTCATGGCGTTTCAGCGTGTTACGCGCGGCGTTGTATTGCTTTATCCCGATCTGCCCCGAACGCGCGGGGAACAGGGCCAGGATCTCGTCGCGTTGCGCTTGGCCGATGCTTTGGAGTGTCTCTACTCCCGGCTGAAAGCTTTCTGTCCATGCCCCGTCCGACAGCACAAGCTGATGGCTTTCGAACATCAGGTGCACGTATTGAACAGAAGGAGGCGTCAACGTCCGGATCGTGTCACCATTCACCAAGTGCTTCGCGGCGACGAGGACTTCATCCTGACCAAAATGTAGCATCGATCGCGCATCGGAAAGCAATATTCGGTGGTTGGGTGAAACGATAAGGTCGCGTTCCGGCGTTCCAGCGCCGAGAGCACCCGCCGTGATTAAAACGGGGCGCAGGTGTGGATAGACGACAAGCTCCGCCGCTGTCAGCTGACGTGCACCGACCCAAGAGACCATCTGCATTCCGTGGTCGCGTGTGATGACAGCGTCACCGGCTTTCAAGTGCTCTACAGGGGTGTCGCCTTTTGCAGTAGCGATCAGGCTGCCCGCGGTGAAACATGGCACGGTGTTCCCGACATAGAACTTACCGTTGCCATCCTCCAACGTACCGGATGCGATGGAGCCGTCGCCGTCAAAATCCTGATCCGTATTGCGGTCAATCTTGAGTGTGCCGATATTGTCGCCCGCATTGGTACCTGGTGCCACCAGTAGATTCCCAAATGTCGGTGCGCTTGGGTCGTTGGCACCGCTTTCAGTGCGGGGCACCAGAACGTTGGCGTTGAACCGTACGTAGGTGTCGCCAAGTCCGCTGACATCGCTTTGGATATTCGCCGATTGGCCGGGGTTCATCGGAACGTAATTATATTGGACGATGCCGGCGTTATAGTCGGCAACACTGGCATAGACCTTGATCCCGATGAAGGACGAGCCCCCGTCAAGTTCACCGTCTGCCGTTTCATTCTGTGTGATGAATTCGATGATGGCATCGTCAGCGAAGGGCTGGCTGCCACCGGAAAGTGTCATCTGACCAGCGCCGTCTTGGCCTGCGCTGGAGTTTGTGGACACAGCGGGATTATTGATAACATCGATACCAAACGCAAAAAAGCTCGCCATGTCTTTACCCTCTGGTGGCCTGTGGGTCGGTCAAATGATCCGGACCGGCCTAGTTTATAGTAATTTCTGCAAACTCATTAGCGATAAGTGGCGACAAATCGACTTAACTTTTGACATATCACATGGATGTGAAGCGGGCCTGACGCCAGTGGGGCGTCTTTATTGGCGCTGTCGATGGTGGCGGGTATGCCGCAGATGCGATGCTGATTTGAAAGGGCAGTTCGATGGGCAGGGACAACGATCGCCAAGGCAGCACTAGGTAGCAGTGAAACAAAACAGCGACTTATCGGGGATAAGTGGTGCCCAGGAGAGGCCCCGAACTAACGTGTCATCTAGTGTCATCCTGTGTCACAATAATTGTAACCGGTTGTTTTTAAGACGTTTGATTGTGTCATGCTGTTTCATCCGATCCCAAGCCATGCTACATATGGGGGTGGATTAAAAGGTGGATGGAAAATGCCAGCGCTTCATAAGCTCTCATCAGCGAAGGTAAGAACCGCCCCGCCAGGGAAGTACTCAGACGGTGGGGGGCTTTGGCTCGTTAAGCGGGTTGATGGCGGTGCGCAGTGGGTGCTGCGGCTGACTGTTCATGGACGGCGTCGTGAGATGGGGATTGGAAGCCTTCAAGCCGTCACCCTTAAAGAAGCGAGGGTAGCTGCTGAGAAGTGGCGTGCGGTAGTCCGTGATGGCAAAGACCCGATAAAGGAGCGCGACCGCCAAAAGCGGTTGGCGGCAAGGGGTGACCATACCTTGACGTCCGTTGCTGTAGAGGCATTCGAGGCTCGTAAGGCTCAATTAAAAGGTGATGGGAAGGCAGGCCGCTGGTTTTCCCCGCTCGAACTGCACGTCCTTCCCAAAATCGGCAAAGTTCCTGTCGAGGAAGTCGACCAGCAGGATATCAAGAACACCCTCGCACCTATCTGGCACGAAAAAGCAGAGACGGCACGAAAAGCCATGAACCGGCTGAATATCGTCTTAGGTCACGCGGCAGCGATGGGCCTTAATGTGGATTTACAGGCAACCACAAAAGCGAAAGCACTGCTTGGCAAGACCCGTCACAAACCCAAGAATATCCCTTACATGCCGTGGCCTGAGGTGCCCAACTTCTACGCCAGCTTGGAGGAGCATACCCCGACGCAGCTGGCATTGCGGTTACTCATCCTGACGGTCACGCGGTCTTATTCCATTCGATTTTGTCATTTCGACCAAATTCAAGGTGACGTATGGACTGTACCGAAAGCGAACATGAAGGGGCAAGAAGGGGTGGCTACTGACTTCCGCGTTCCGTTGTCTCGTGAAGCCTTGTCTGTGATCGAATTGGCAAAGCCCTTGGCTCGTGACGGCTTCTTGTTTCCCGGGGAACGAAAGGGCGTTATTTCCGATGCTGCGATGCTCAGCCATTTGAATAGACAAAAGATAGAAGCGCGTCCTCACGGCTTCCGGTCCAGCTTCAAGACATGGTGCGACGAAACAACCGACATACCTGAGGCAATCGTAGAAACGTCACTGGCACATGTGGTCGGAAACGAAGTTGAGCGCTCCTATAGAAGGACCGACTTTTTAGAGCGCCGTCGGCCACTGTTGGCGCGATGGGCCGATCACGTCACAGGCAGGAACACCAGCGAGGTGATAAAAATTGCCTGATTCCCGTACCTTAAATCTTGTTGAAACTATGTGCTGCTACGAATGGCGTCATTCATTAAACAAAGAGATAAAAATGACTGATAAAATTCTACGCTGCCAGGATGTGCAGGAGGTAACAGGTTTAAGCAGGTCCACGATTTACCGGATGATGAACCGGGATGACTTCCCGCAGGCGACTAAGTTGGGCATTCGAGCCATTGGCTGGCGGCAGAGCGCTGTGCATAGCTGGATTGAGGGGCGAACGTCAGGGGGAATGCAGTGAGGCTTGAAGAAGATGAAACGCGGTTCTTAAGGCAATTGCGCGCAAGAATGGTCCAGTTCTGCGAAAGAGTTTCAGCTGGGAAATTGCCGGCAGCCTACGCTAGCTTCGAGTTACTTTCGGCTCTGTATTCGGCCAAGGAGATTGAACAGAAGAAGCTATCCGAGACCTTTCCATCACAAAATTGGAGAGATGACACGGTCGAAGTGCCTCGGGCGCTTTTAGCGCCGCTCGCGCAGGGGTGGCTTAGACACCGAGAGGGTGAAGTTGATTTGTCAGCAGCTTTTGAGCTAGCCGCATCAAGCAAAGGCAAGAAACCTTCTGTAAAGGTCGAGCTCACGCGCGAACGGGACATACGCCTTTCAAACATGGTCGTTATAGAGCTAATCGAGGCGGAGCTTAGTGGCTCTACGATTAGCGTGGACGCAGCCTGCGCTACGGTACAGGAGAAACTGGAAGCTGCGGTAGGTTATAGGGTTATCGAGAGAGCATACCGGACCTACGGCTATGAAGCGAAAAAGGCTGTGCACAAGGCAATTTCCGAATAGAGCCAAAACGTGCCGACCTTTTGGCATAAGCCTTTAATTTCATTAATTAAAGTTACGACATACTGTCAGCCTATCGCAAACAAGCCGAGGGCCAACAGATGCAACCCACCGACCCCCTTATCCGTGATCGCGAAGCCGCTGCAATGATTGGCGCGTCAGTGTCTACTTTTTGGCGGCGCGTCCAAGAAGGCATGATCTCCCGCCCAATTAAGATTGGCGGTATGAGCCGCTGGCGTCAGAGCGAGATTGAAGCAGTTATCGCAAGGGCCGAAGCGGCCCGTTCCCAAGCCGCCTAAAAGAAAACCCCAGCCGTACGAGGACGAGCCGGGGCGAAATTTCTTTTCAGCGGTGAACAAGAGATAGCGCGTTTGGCCCGTCCTTTCAACAAGAAAGGAAAACGGCAATGACCAACCAATTTAACTCCGAGCCAAAACCACGCTGGATTCTCTCGGCAGCTGATCTGCCCGAAGCCCGTGGGCGCGCCCGATATAGGGTGACTGATACCGACGGGAGAGCCGCAGAGGTCGTGCTGGATAAACGAAAGCGCCAGGTAGTGGACGCGCTACTTGCTGGCGAATTGTACTGCGCTTCGACCGTGCGCATTGGCGATATTGTATTTCGGCTGAAAGAGGACAATCGCCTCCACGCAGAGACGAAAACACTGTCGAACGGTCGCAAGTACTACACCCTTCAAGGCAAGGTCCAGTTTTTGGGTTCAGTCAGCAAGGAGGGTGTATGCTGATGGCCCTTAAAATCCAAGTTGCCCGTCTACAGCGCCTCTATGGCTTGACCTCAGCCCAAGCTCGCCTCGTGGCTGGCTTGCACTACGGGGAGGGCGTGTAATGAACGGGTTGCATATGCCCGCGAACGACCGGGGCCAAAGCGCCTCGGTCAACCGTATGGCCTACCGTATCGAAAGTGTATCCCGGTCTCTGGGCTACTGCTTGCTGCTGGATGACACCGACGCATGGCTTGGCCTTTCCACAATCCTGCGCGCCCAACTCAGCACGACTGAGCGCTCAGCTTTGGCTTACGTCGCGTTGAAGGCATTGCCGCTACAGCAGTCACAGCTTGTCGCTGAGGCTGTTCTTGGAGGTCCGATACCCACGGCAGCAGGTCAACCCATCGCACCCCTGTTCAACCAGATGGACGAAGCCGCATTCTGGGCTGATATGGCGGACGCGGACGAGCGAGAGGCGTATTGCCTCGCCAGCTTCAAGGCGATGACATTCGAGCGCCAGTCTGCCTTCCTCGACTTCGTACAGGGGAGGCAAGCGGCTTGATGCGCGATTTCTCCAGTATGGCAGTGCAATTGGATCAACACCGAGCGGAGCATCCGACCGGCACCCACCGCTTGCCAACTGCTTTCAAATGGCAAGACCCGAACTGTCTGCCCCGCCGCCCGTGGGTCTATGGGCGGAACCTTCTACGCAAACAGGTCGCGGTGACCGTCGCGCCCGGTGGTGTGGGCAAGTCATCTTTGACCATTGTGGAAGGGCTGGCAATGGTTTCTGAGCGCGAACTACTTGGTGAGTGGACTGCCACGGGATTAAACGTGTGGCTTTACAACCTCGAAGATCCTCGCGACGAGATGAACCTGCGCATCACAGCGGCCATGCAGCATCACAACGTCCAACCGGGCGAAGTGGAGGGTCGTCTGTTCGTTGATACTGGGCGAGAACGTGAACTTTGCACCGCTGTGCAGACCCGTGACGGCGTTGTGATCGTGAAGCCTGAGATTGACGAACTGGCGCGGGAGATCACTGAACGCCAGATTGACGTAATGATTGTTGACCCTTTCGTCTCATCCCATCAGGCGGGCGAGAATGACAACGTCGCCATCGACCTCATTGCCAAGGAATGGGCGCGGCTTGCGGATCGTTGCAACTGCGCCATTGAACTGGTTCACCATACCCGCAAGACCAACGGTATAGAGTCTACCACTGAGGACAGCAGGGGCGGTTCGGCACTCTTAGCTGCTGCGCGGTCTGGTCGAGTTCTTAACCGAATGACAGCGGACGAGAGAGAGCAGGCAGGTATCTTGCCTGGCGACCTTACCACATATTTCACCGTGACCCGTGATAAGTCCAACCTCGCTCCTGTGGGAAAGCGCACATGGCGGCGCATGGTCTCTGTCGAATTGGCCAACGGTGAGAGCGTCGGCGTTGCTGAGGCTTGGGAGTGGCCGGATACCTTCGATGGATTCACCAGCAAAGACCTGTTGGCAGTGCAACATGCCATCGATGGAAAGCACCCGCGCTACTCGGATCAGGCAGGCAAAGAATGGGCCGGCGTGATTGTTGCGGAAGTTCTGGGTCTTGATGCCACAAAGGACAAGCGCCGTATCAAGAAGATGATTGAGGCTTGGCTGCATTCCGAGGCGCTTATCAAGCTGTCGGTTATTGATGGGAACAGGCGTCCTCGCCCCTGCTTGGAGGTAGGCGAATGGGCAACCGAGTGACCTGCTCCACCACCCCAATAACCATAGTGGAGCAAGGTGGTGCAAATGCCTCCTTAAACCACTGCTCCACCACCCCTCCCCCTAAAGGGGGGGAGGGTGGTGGTGGTGCGGCTAGTGGTTCGTCTGAGGTGGTGGAGCAAAACGGACAGAAACAGCACCTGACAGGTTCACAGAAAAGGGTCGCACGATGACGAAACAGAAAGACCGTAACAGCGGCTACAAAACGGAAGCCAGAAATGCAGATGGCACTTTTGCCCCCGGCAATCCCGGCAAGCCCAAAGGATCGCGCCACAGGGCCACACGGGCCATCGAGGCGATGCTAGAGGGCCAGCAGGAGGCGTTGACGCAAGCGGTTATTGACAAGGCGCTGGAAGGCGATGTGACGGCTCTACGCCTCTGCCTCGACCGCATAGCACCTGCCCGTAAAGATGCGCCGGTTTCGTTTGCCTTGCCAGAGATTGAAACGGCAGAGGACGCAGCCAAGGCCGCGCGAGCTATCCTTAAAGCAATTGCACAGGGTGACGTCACTCCGCTTGAGGCAGCAACTGTCATGGCCGTGGTCGAGCAATTCCGCCGCACGCTGGAAACCACAGAAATTGAGCGCCGCATCGCGGCACTGGAGGCAAGGAAATGACACTATCAAACCGCTTAAAGAAAATCGAAACGGTGGCGGGCTTGAGCCCAGCTGAGCAACCAAACTGCATCTATCTCTGTGCAATGTCCCAAGACCCGCAAGGGCTGCCCGATCCGCAGGTAGCAATCCTTATGCGAGGCAAGTTGCATGACGATGTTACTCGCCACCCCGGTGAGAGCGCCGACGCCTTTAAAGCGAGGGTCGAACAACGCTTCGTTTCCGAAGCCGAACCCGCCTTCAGTCTTTAACCACCCCCACACCCAGAAAGGACACCGCCACCATGTTTCAACGAAATAAAGGTCCCGGCTTTTTCAACCTCGATATTGATCCGAACAGCACCCCTGAAATGCTGGACAAGCAACGCGCGCTAATAACGTCGCTGATGGGAGGCATGGGTCGGGCACAAAGCACCGGTGAAGGGCTCGGACAACTCGCCACAGGTATCGTCGCCGGTATCCAAAGGCGAAAGATGAATGAGTTTCAAGGAGGCAAGCACGAAGAGGCGAACGACCTCTTTAGCCGAATTTCGAATAGTTTCTCAAACCCACCGCAACAGCCACTTAGCCTCTTTGACTTTGGTCAAAACAGCCAAGTGGCATCGCCTAGTAACCCTGAGAAAACGCCTGACCCGAACAAGGTAAAGGGTCCCTTCCCGGGCTTCTTTGGCGGTGGTTGGGGCCGCAAGTAATGAGCAATCAATCGCACAGCAGAAAGACAACAAAATGAACGATCAATTATCGGAACGACGAACTGAATTGCGACGACGCCAGCTTTTGGCTCGTCAGGACATGGCGAAAAGGAGCCAAGCTGGAATGACTGATATGGATTTGATCGGGATGGCAGAAGCCGAAGCGATGGCAGCGCAAGGGGGGGAAATTGATATGAACGCAGCCCAGAAGGCCCGACTTCGTGCCGAATTGCGCCGCAGACGGGCGCAGGATCAGCAGCCGCGAACGAACTTGTTGGAACAGACCATGAGCGGCGTCAATGAAGGCATCGCTGGAATGCTCGGTGCTCCGGTTGATATGGCCACCAAGGTTGTGAACGGCATGTTCTCCAAGCCAAAGTATGCGCCCGAGATGGTTCCTGGGCCCAACGGGATGCCCGTCCCCAGTCCCGATGCGCAAATTGAACAAGGTCCGCAAATTCAAAGCCCACTTGGTGGCAGTGATACATTCCTCAATCTGCTTTCCCCAACAATCTCGGACGTGCCCCCCCAGAATACGGCCCAACGCTATGCCCGTCGTATCGGGCAAGAAGGGGGCGCAATGGCGATCCCCGGCGGCGTAGCAATGCGTGCAGCAAAATCGCCCCTTATGCTTGGGGCAACAGAAGCGGCGAGTGCTGCGGGCTCTGGTATTGCGGGTCAAACTTCGCAAGAGGTAGCCCCAGGTAATGCCGTTGCGGATACAATTGCATCTATGGCTGGTGGGCTATCACCCATTGGTATGGCGCGCAGTTTGCGGCCTAGCGCTCAGGCACCGACCATAGATGAGCTTAAAGCGCGTCAGAGCGCTGCTTACGGTGCAGTTGAAGCATCTCCTGCGCAGTTGACGCCCCAAGCCACCCAGCGACTACAGGCGGTCGTTTCTGACCGCTCTGCACGTGACGGGATGGACCCCTACCTTGCTCCTAAGGCATCGCGCACCGCAGATAAGATCAAACAGATGATGACACCCCGCATTGCGGAAGTTGAAAAGTCACGTCGCCTCGTTGGACGAGATGTCGCTGGCGCGCTAGATCCGACTGAAAGTGGCATCGGAATGGGCATGAAAGAAGAAATCACGCGCTACCTCGATAATATTAGTCCGCAGGACGTCACTGGGGGAGACCCTACGGCTGCGGTTGCATCGTTGCGGGAAGGTCGAGACATGACGCGACGCATCAAGAAAAGTGAGGATATTGATCAGCGGATGTACAAGGCCGAAAACCGAGCAGCTACAAGCGGTACGGGCGGCAATGAAATCAACGCGATCCGCCAGAACATTCGGCAAATCCTAGATGACCCCCGAAAGAAGCGTAACTACAGCGTAGAAGAAATCAAAGCCATGGAAAGCATCGTTCGTGGTACACCAACACAGAATGCACTGCGAATTTTTGGGCGGCTCTCACCTACCTCAGGAACGTTGCCAGCAATGGCTGGTGGGGGGATGCTTGCCGGAGCAGCGAGTTCAGCAAACCCATTCCTTGCGATACCGTCACTTGCGGCGATGGCTGCAAAAGGTGGAGCTGAACTATCCACAAAACGCGCTGTCTCCGAATTGGGCAGCATGATCCGGAACGGTGGCCCCATGCCTAAGAAGCAGACTAGTCAGGACGAGAAACGCGCAATGATTTCTTCTTTGCTCGCCCAGACTGCCGCACAGCCACAATAGCGAAAATCCATGATGCGCCGATGCAGCCAGCCAAGTAGGGCCAAGCCGCAGGCCATAGCGGACCGGCAACGACGGCCAATAAGCCGCCGATGCCGGCGATTAATTCGATGTTCCAATATTTCATGAATACGGTCCTCATCAACTAACACTAGCATGGGGTGCCGCAACTTCCAAAGCAAGGACAAGCCGCAATGCGATATGAAGGCCAAGAACCATTCCAGCGCCCAATGCGCCCCGACCGCGTCGAGATGATCCGTCAGACTGCGATGGCCGTGGCTCATGATGAGGTAGGGCAAAAGCTCGCTAACAAGTCCGAGAGCTTCGATGATTACGTGAGTTGCATCACATGGACGGTTTACGGCGCACTGGCAGAGCAATGGCCAGATACCATGATAGCTGAGTTGCAAGCCGGGCTAACCGAAGCGGAACAAGTATGTCGAAAGGAGTACGAGCGCTGTCCCTGACCGTTTTCTAACGGGGAATAGCGGGTGCTGATGCCTATTAGTACAAGGGGAAATACAGGGCTTTGGGTTGAGATATACATCATCAATGTGGTTGGGTGCAAAAGCACCGCACTGATAGACCTATGAAGGTTCGCAGGCTACCTTCGCTAGGCCGACAGCAGTAATGCCTAGGTTCGGGTAACTGGAAACAATCACCATGAACCCAGGATATGAAAGGTCGACTGTAGTGGTGTTCTCTGCGCTTTTCGCTTCACAATGTGATGGCGATTGGCGGCAGATCAAAGCCGAGGCAGGTGCTCCGTTTTCATATTCAATTAGCGCCGCTTGATTTGTTCGGACCAAAGTTCCTGAGATGGCCTGCCTCCCATCATTGGTGCTGATGCTTTGAAAACGGCAGATTGTCGCATCCTGCGCGAAGGCTGAGCCACCGAAGATGGCAAATCCGGCGGCAAGGCAGGCTGAGTATGCAAGCTCTGAAACGTCGGCTTTCATGTGAACACTCGCCTCTGCTGTCTACTTTCCACTGGAGCAAATTACGTAAAGCAATGCAAGTTACTCATTGGAGTAACGTTAATCCGGAAACTCGTTAGAAGAACACCTGAGAAAAGTATCTCAACATAAGAGGAATCCAGCCTCCAATGTTGTGTTACATCCCTCAGGTGTTGTCGTACTCACTTTAGGGAGTAACGGGTAGAGATCACCAAACATCCGATCAAAGCGACTTGCGCAGGATGTAATTGGCTATCCAAGAATGGATAACAAATCTCAGCGCGGGCCCAAAATGCGCTCGTCCATAGATGGCCTGAAAAAATTACTCTTTGTCAGCGGAAGAAGCTACGCCAGGGCCAAATGCGGATGCGCCCTTCTCTAAAAACTGCAACCCGCAATCCTCTAAAGCCTTCTGAACTTTTTCAAGATTAGCGCCCGATGACGAAGGTGAGCCTTCGACCATTTCCATGCGTTTGATAGTCGACTCAGCCACGCCCGATAGGTCCGCGAGCCCCTTAACAGAGAGTCGCGCGTAACCTCTAGCCATCCTGATTTGTGAGCCTGTAAGCATGTAAATGACCTATTTTAGTTCTAATGTGAACCAACATGGTTGACATTGGCTCTTATATGAGCCATATTAGTCCACATAAGAGCCAAATGCAATAAAGGGGCGATAAATGACTTACGACCGCAAAGCCATTATGACCGCAGCTTGGGAAATCGTTCGTAAAGCCAACGTGGCACTATACGGCTTTCGAGTGATCATGCGCCGCGCACTGAAAGCCGCATGGGCCAATGCCAAGCACAGCCGCACTATGGAGGCGCTGCGGGAAAAGCAGGAGCAAGCTTCTCCCCAGGAGTCTCGCATTCAAGAGTCAATCGCAGCCCTCGAAGGCAAAGAGCGCTGGGCACAGGCGGACTATGCTCGAATTGGCGTGCTGCGGGCGGCTTTAAGGGCAGCTCAACAAAATGATCAGGTACGTCAGACTGTGCCTGCTTCTCGTGATCGGCGGGTTTCGCAAGCAGCGTAACTTTCCGCATCGCCAATTATCCGACGTTTTCTTCAAGCACACTGGATGAGGTGGTTGGTCAAAGCAAACATCACCCTGCGCAAGCAAGACAGGTGTTGGCGACACAGCCATCTGAACTCAAATGAAAGGACTACATCATGACTACGAAGGTACTCAAAACCCGCCAAGATATGCAGGATGCTGCAACTGTACTGCACGGGTTGCTGCAAGGGTTGGAAATCTTGATCGATCAGACAACCGAATCCAGTCACCTGCACAACGCGATTTACACTCTCTGCGGTCAATCCGTGAAAGCCGCTGATGTCCTCGCTGGTGCGCTTGACTGCACGAACTTTGAAGGGGGAGCCAACGCATGACACGTTCAATTTTAGACACCGATTTGCCTGACACGCCAGACCGCCGCCTGTTGACTGGGATCAATAGCCTCTACTCTTTGGCCCGCGTGGGTATGGCAGCGAGCGATACGACAGTTGCCGTTGATTTGCAGAAGGTGGGCTACACCGAACTTTTCGGGGTGATGGGCGGTATTGCTGAAAGCCTGTTTGATGATCTGGACAGGATTGAGCGTGCAGCAGGAGTTCGTGAGGTCTACGTTGATGCAGATAAAACAGTTGGTAGCCGCTTGGACCACTGGAAGGCTCTAAAAGGTCGGATCGCCAAGATTGAAGGTGACGACGACGCTGGCGAGTTCGCTGCGCTGGAAAGCGAGATTGAGACCGTTGGCGTAGAAATTGCCAATAGCTACCCGTCTACCCATGAAGACGCCGCAGCAATGCTTGAGTGGGCCGAAATCGACAGCGCCGGTGGCATTCAATGCGAACAATACACTCAGGCACGAAAAACAGTTGCTGACTATCTACGCAAGCGCGCCGAATACGTCGCCGGTAAGCCGCGCGAAAGCTAACCCGAATCTTGAATCATACACATTCGCCCGCGCTTCAATCACGAGGCGCGGGCGTCGCGGTGGGGGCCGCATTGGAGACTGTGAAAGATGAACTGCTATGCCAGCAACAGAAATTGGTCTGATAGGTTCCTGCCCGAAATAAAGCAGCTGATCGGGGCGCACCTCTTGGAAACTTCCCCAGATCCGTTTGACCACATGGAAGCCACTGACCTGATGATGCTGGATGCCCGTGACATGCGCGTAGCAGCCCGTGTGCGTCGTCCTGGCTATGCTCGCCGGTACCCCCACCAGTTCACAGTCCGCTCCGCTGTGGCGTCGGGTAGGCAGACTGAGCTTTCCAAAATTGTGAACGGCAACGGGGATTGGATGTTTTACGGCCATTCAAGCGCTGATCAATCATGTTTGGAATCGTGGTCACTGATCGACCTGCGAGCTTTTCGCGCTGGGCTTATCCGCAACAGCGTAAATCAAGGTCAGATAGTAATGGGTGATCAGAGGAACCCGGACGGGACAAGGTTTAAGTGGTTTGATGTACGGTCGTTTCCCGCTTATCCACCCTTGGTGGTGGCCAGTTCTCCATAATTATTTTTTTCTTCAGAAGATTCTCTTCGACAGGAATGAAGCTGCAAGTACTTACAGAAAAGACTAAATCTTCATTTTCTAGCGTGCTCGGCTGGCGGAGAAGTGTTGTATATTTGACTCTTCCAATCTTGCTAGAACGGTGTGAAAACCTAACTATCACTTCAACAGGGGTATAAATACTTCTGCAACGTCAGCTGATAGGAGGCGAACCGATGGCTGTGATTGACGGATTTATGGCCTTCTGGAACGGCCAGGCGCGGAAAAATGGCAAGCTGAAGTTCCGCAATCGAAGAGAGGCCTTTGAGTTTGTCCGTCGTGTCAAGAATCAAAGCGGTGGCCCAAACGCAAAAATCTTAGAGATGCGCCGAAACTATGAAGCTATTCAGAACTGCCGAAACCAAGCCGTTCAGGCTGGAGGCCGTGAGGCTTCACCCGTACAACTCTAAGTGTGTCGTAAACCGGTTTAATTGCGGTCAAGTTCCTCTCAACCGGTTTTTAAAGAATCGTGCTAAAAAGTCCGAAGCGCGATTGGAGCAGCGGGTAACCGTGGCAACGATTGATAGTTCGCCCAACTGCGTTGGTTACTTTGCCTTGCAGTTGGGTTCGGACACTGTGCCGAGTCTCCCGCGTGACAAGCTAAGGCATCTTCAAAACCACATCGCTTTTCCCGCGGTGCATCTTAGCTATTTAGCAGTCGACAAAACTTACCAGCGGCAAGGTCTTGGTCGCTATCTTTTGATGGAGGTCTTCGAAAAAGTTGCGCGCATTTCAGAACATGCTGGATTCTATGCACTGACACTCCAGTCGGTCGATAGTGAATCTACCGCTTTTTATAAAAGCTTGGGGTTCGAGGAATACTCAGAAGGCGGCAGTCAGCCCAAGATGCTCTACCCTATTGAGAATATCCTAGAAATCGTAAGGTCTTGAAGCTGGAAGTGTTGAGGCTTGCCGCGCACCCAGGGCCAAGCTAATTCCCCCTTAACCAGTTCGGCTGCGGTCGTGAGGTCAGCATCAACCGAGCTAGCGTCGCTAGCTAGGTGCATCAGCCTATGATGGATGTGTGACACACAGCGCGCGAATGCTCGGCGTCAGCTGTGCCTAAGGTGCTGGTGCGGACGTAATGACAAACTAACTCGCTGAATGATTTCCAAGATGCAATTCCAACAATGAGACGCATATGCCGCGTCTAAAGGAGGCTGTGGGGTGGATTGCGCGGTGGACAGCTGATTGGCTTAAAGCGAAAAGACCAAATATATCAGCGACTTATCGGGAACAAATGGTGCCCAGAAGAGGACTCGAACCTCCACACCCTTGCGAGTACTAGCACCTGAAGCTAGCGCGTCTACCAATTCCGCCATCTGGGCACCTTGGCGTGTGCGGCCTTTGCCGCTGTCGCCGGGTAGGAGCGCGNCGATAAGGCAGGTGGGGCATGGTGTCAACGCATCGTATCGCATCGCTACAGAAAAATTGCATGCTCACCAGCAAATACAGGCCATCCCGCCCTAAGTAGGTCCCAAGCAGGCATTGAAGGGCGCGCGCCTTTCGGGCAAAGGGCCAACCGGAACGAAACAACCCTTCGCGAAGGACTAGACGCGCACATGGCACGCACCTCACCGCTCGACGGCAAGCTGGTTACACTTATCGGCGGCAACGGCTTTATCGGCAGCCACGTTGCGCAAGACCTGTTGCAGCGCGGCGCCCGGGTGCGGATCGCTGCGCGGGAGCCGGAAAAGGCATTCAAGCTCAAGCCGCTTGCCAACCTCGGCCAGCTGCAGTTTGCACGGTGCAATGCGATGGACAAGCGCAGCGTCGAGGCCTGTGTGCAAGGTTCGGACGCGGTCGTTTACCTGATCGGCGCCTTCGACGGAAACCAGCAGGCACTGCAGGCCGACGGCGCAGGCTATGCGGCGCAGGTGGCGGCGCAGAGCGGTGCAAGCAGCTTTGTCTACATCTCAGCCATCGGTGCCGATCCGGAGGCCGATACCGGATATTACCGGACAAAGGGCGATGGCGAGCGGCAGGTGCTGGAGGCTTTCCCGAAGGCCACCGTGGTGCGCCCCTCTGTCGTATTTGGCGAGGAAGACGGGCTGGTGCCGATGTTCGCCGATCTCATAAAGATAATGCCGGTAATGCCGGTATTCGGCGCAGAGAGCGAATTCCAGGTGGTCTGGGTGGATGATGTGGCCGGCGGCGTTACGGCTGCCCTTGAAGATACGGACGCGCATGGCGGCAAGACCTACGAGGCAGCCGGGCCGGAAAAGCTCACCATGATGCAGATCCACAAGATGATCGCCGACGGCCAGGGGCGCGAACGCACGATGTTCCCGATGCCAACACCGCTCGCGAAAATCTTCGCCGCCTTCCCGCTGACGCCGATAAACGAGGACCAGCTGGCAATGCTGGAAGAAGGCAGCGTGGCCAGCAAGGGCACTCCGGGCCTGGCGAAGCTGGGCGTCAATCCCAAGCCGCTGTCGCTCTTCATCGATCGCTGGATGGTGCGCTATCGCAAGCACGGCCGCTTTACCGAGAGGCGCGCCTAAGCCCCCGCCAGCTCTTTGGGAAAAGGCGCTGTTGCTGGCCTGTGGCCATGCGAGCGACACACGACAGATCACAAAACCCTGCAATCCGCATCGGCAGCGATTGACTATGTCCGCCCGTCAATGCGAAGGGCCTTGCATAGAAATTGGAGACTCCCATGACCAAGCATGTCCTCGAAAAGCTCGCAGATACCAATCCGGACGCGGAAATCTGGTGGGACAGTTCTCCGCTCGTCTTCCCCAGCTGGAAGGAAGAGACCGTGGCAGCCGCGCCCGCTGGCAAGGCGGATGAATGGGATGAACAGCTTACCCGGCTCTACAATCCCGATGCGCCTGCCGAGATGGGCTTTCGCGGCGTAACCACCAATCCGCCGCTCAGCCTGCAGGCCGTGCAGTTGGATCCTGAGGGCTGGACCAAGCTGGTAAAGGATATCGCCGCCGACAATCCCTCGCTGGATGTCGAGGGCGTATACTGGAAGATGTACCTGCACCTGGTGAAGCTGGGCGCAGAAGCGATCCACCCGCTGTTCGAGGCATCCGGCTACAAATACGGCATGCTTTCGGGCCAGGTCGATCCGCGCTTCGTCAGCGATGGAGAGGCCATGCTGGAACAGGGCCTGTCGATTGCCGCGATGGGCGACAACGTGATGGTGAAGCTGCCCGGATCCAAGGAAGGGTACGAGGTGCTCGAAGAGCTGACCGCGCGCGGCATTTCCACCAACAACACCACCAGCTTTGCCGTGGCGCAATACGCACGTTGCCGCGCCGCCGTTTCCGCAGGTCTGCTGCGGGCGAAGGCCGCGGGCGTCGATCTGAGCAAGTGGCGCAGCGTCATCACGCACATGTCCAGCCGTCTTGGCGAAAAGAGCGACTGGAAAAAGCAGGCCGAACAGCGCGGTATCGAATTGTCGCTGGACGAGATTCGCGACGGCGAGGAAGCCGTGCTGAAGCGCGCCTATTGGCACGGCAAGGATATCGACCATCCTTCCAAGATGCTGCAGTGTTCGATGCGCGTGGAAAAGGACAAGGATGGCAACACCGTGTCGCGCCATATCTCCGACTTTGCCGGCAGCGACATGGTCTACACTTGCCCGCCCAGCTACATAAAGCAGCTGATGGACGTGGAAGACGAACTGGCCCCGTTCGATCCCAAGGCGATCGAGCGCGAGCCGAACCAGGCCAGCATCGACAAGCTGATGAAGCTTCCTGCATTCCGACAGGCCTATGAGTTCGAAGGCATGAAGCCCCACGAATTCGCCCAGTTCGGCAGCTTCCAGGCCACGGCCACGGAATTTGCCGCCGCCACCCGGCAGACGGTCGATTTTGTGCGCATGGTGATGGAAGGCTGAGCGGCTAGCGCGCCGCGATCCATTCGCGCGTGCCATAATAGCGGCAGCTTTGCGCAGCCACCTCGGCAGCATGAGCAAGGGCGTCCCGCACGCCCTCCCCTGCTGACAGGAAATGGCAATAGGCGCCGTGGAAAATGTCGCCCGCACCTAGCGTGTCGATGGCGTCCACCTTTGGCGGCGCGATCTCGCCGCGCCGTTTGCCATCGCTCCAGTGGATCGGGCCTGGCCCGCGTGTGATCGCGGCCATGGACGGGCCAAGCGCATGGACGGCATCGAGGATATCGGCCTCGCCCTGTTGCGGCGGATGAAACCGCTCCGACACCACGGCGTGATCGACATGCGCGATCAGATCGGCAGTCCAGGCCTTCCACGAGCCGCCGTCCAGCACCACGGGGATGCCGCGTTCGCGCGCGGCTGCTGCCAAGGGAACGGCGACTTCGGGCAGGAAGCCATCGCAATACAGCACACTGACCCCGTCGACGCATGATAGGGCCGGCAATTTGCCGTCCAGCACCTGTTCCGGCTGCTGATCAATGATCGTGCGCGTTCCGCCTTCGGGCACCACGATGATGCTGGAAACAGGCAGAACCTGCGCGCCCGACCTGGCAAAGTCCCGCGCCGGCACATCGAAGCGTTGCAGCTCTGCGCGAACGCTGTCGGCAAAGCTGCCAGCGCCCAGCAGCGTGAACAGCTGCACCTTGCTGCCCAGTGCCCGCGCCGTGATCGCGCCGTTGAGGGCCGAACCGCCCGCCCCTGCCCAGAAATGCGTGGCCGACAGCTTCCCATCCTCCACCGGGTAGGATGGACAGGCATAGCCCAGATCGAAGGTGGCACGGCCGATGCAGAGGATTGTCATGCGCTGCATATAGCCGCACAAGCACGCTCGGGGGAACGGCGAGCAGGCGAGGAAGGTTCAATCAGCAATGCAGAGCATTCTTGAATTTCTGGTCCACTTCCTCATGGCGATCACCGGCGCGGTGGGGCTGG
>FUFK010039315.1_pt1 | contig 17695 bp, 18 predicted proteins | sample 1021851 | NCBI WGS metagenome assembly FUFK01 (sample SAMEA51879418, study PRJEB19060) | metagenome | reverse complement strand
GAACAAATAGATTTTATTTCCTTTCAGGNTTNTANAAAATCCATCCNTCTTANATNCAAGAAATGATTNCNGANTNTANATATAGTAATGANGAAATAATTGGNGCTATTGAATATTTAAAGACAGANAATCAAAANAACTTTAACTCNAATAAACTNACNGATGCAAGAGGATTTTTTAAGAATGNACCAANAGGNANNGACGATCCAAAAGAATTCATAAACGNNANAGAAGTNCTATTTATAGGTAATGGGCCCAGCATTAAAGAACACAAAGATGAAATTGAAAGCCTTATAAAAACAAAAGATTTATATGTAATTTGTACTAATGTATCTGAAATTATTGATCCAACTCTTATTAACGCAAGAATAGTTTGCCATCCTATGCGCTTACTTGCAGATTATGAAATATTAAATTCTTTGAATCAAAAGGTTATAGCGCCATTCTCCATGGTTCCCAAAAAACTTAAACAAAAAATTAATATTGATAGAAAATATGATTATGGAATTAAAATTGATCAAGACACAGCNCAGTTTGGAGGGTTAAACAATTATTGTATAATTCCTTACCCAATTGCTCTAGCTTATGGACTTGCAATATTGAGTAGAAGTTCTGTTAATAAAATTAAGATTGCTGGTTTTGATGGTTATCCTAAAGGTGACTCTAGAAATTTAGAGAATGAAGAAATATTTTCAACCTTTAAAAAAATATATAACAAAAAACAAATATTTTCTATTACTCCAACTAATTACAATAATTTGGAATCAAAGAGTATGTACGGCAGTTTATTATGAATTCTTGCATTGTAATACCTGCACGTTTCAACTCAAGCAGATTCCAAGGTAAGCCAATAGCCAAGATCCTTGGCAAAGAAATGATCATACACGTAGCAGAGGCATGTTCTAAGGCTTTATCCAAAAATCACATTTATATAGCGACGGATGATGAAAGAATAAAAAAAGTAGTAGAAGAGAATGATTATCAATGTATAATGACTAGCTGTGATCATCTTACTGGTACAGACAGAATAGGAGAATTAACTAGTAAACTAGATTATCAATACTTTATTAATGTCCAAGGTGATGAACCATTAGTTAACCCAAGAGATATAAAAAAGTGTATTAGTTTAAAGGAAGAAAATCCCTCAGAAATAATAAATGGTTATTCTCATATACAATCTTGGGAAGAATTTATTTCAAAAAATGTGCCGAAAGTCGTTATGGATAATAAAGATTATTTAATCTATATGTCTAGAAGTCCTATTCCATCCTCAAAAGGAGAAGATAAATCCATAAAGGGTTGCAAAAAACAAATATGTATATATGGATTTAGCAAATCAGATCTAAATTTTTTCAGTAGTTTTAAATCAAAGGGTTATTTGGAAAATAAAGAAGATATTGAAATTATAAGATTTATTGAAAACGGTAGAAAAGTAAGAATGTTTGAATGTTCTGGAGGCTCGGTGGCTGTTGATACAAAATTTGATTTAGAAAAAGTGGAAAAAATTCTACTAGGCAAATGAAATTAGAAAAATATAAATATTTAATATTTGATTGCGATGGAGTTATTTTAAATAGCAATTCTATTAAAACTAATGCGTTTGGAAATGCAGTCTCAAAATTTGGAAGTTCAGCCTCAAATGAACTTATTGACTTTCATAAAGAAAGAGGAGGTATTACTCGTTATGAAAAATTTAAACATTTTTATGATGTTATTTCAGTTAATAATAAAATTGAAAAGAAAAATATTTCTATTGATGAACTACTTGAAAACTATGGAAAAATAGTAAAACAAAAATTGGAAGTTTGCGAAATAGAAAATGAAATAATTAACTACAGACAAAATTCAGAGGCTAAATGGTTTATTGTAACCGGCTCAGATCAAGAAGAACTTATAGAGATTTTTAAAAAAAGAAAAATATTCCAAGATTTCGAAGGTGGTATTTATGGAGGGCCGAAATCAAAAATAGATATATTTGAATTTCTAATTAAAAAAAATAAAATTGAAACAAGCAAAAGTTTATATATCGGAGATAGTAAATATGACTATATTGCAGCATCAAAATTTAGTATTGATTTTATTTTTCTTAATAGATGGTCAGAATTTAAAGATTTAAAAAACTTTGCTACAAAAATGGAAGTCCCTTTTTTTAATACATTTAAAGAATTATTGACTACAAGATAATTTTTTAATAACCTTTAAACTCTTAATAGTTTTATTTATTAATTTAGTTTCATTAATATCGTATTATGAAGCATCTTTAATAACGAAAATACAAGCAAGCGGTAAAATTTATCATCTCAAGCTCATTAATCAAATAAATAATGATTCAGTTTAGACATATTTTAAAGCATAAATTTAATGAAGAACTTCGTAAAGGTATTATAATCATTAGTTAGTTAATAAAAGAAATAAATAAGATGAATAACCAATATAAAAGTTTCCATACAATCTGCGCAGTTGATTGGAATGGAGGCAACTTATTTTTCCAATGGATTCTTACTCTTGCAACGTATTTAAATGAAACTTTTGAATTACCCCTAATAATTATTTTATTGGGACCGGAAGCTGATTTTAAAAAACAAAAAAATTTATATTATCCAAAAAACATCAAGCTTTTAAAGTTTTCGGAACTCAACATTAAAGAGATTATGAGTTTAGCACCTGCAGAATGCATAGTATCAAATAATACCTATCTTTATCTTCACGGATGGGATAAATTCTCAAGAATATTTATTCAAAAACATATATTTTCAATAATTAATTTATTCAAAAATTTAAATATTTATTCCGATGCCTCTAAACCAATAATTAACTTACAAAATCTAGACTTTTTTGCATATCATGAAGGTTTTAAATTTAATAAACTTACAACGCTTACCTTTACTGAAATTGATGAACAAGAAAATCTTGAATATTTACTAAAGAAAAATAAAGCTTTAAAGTCAAGTAATTTTTTTAAGTTCTTTAAAACTATTAATCACAATCTAATAAATCCTAAATTACATCTAAAAGCGTGCAACCTTTTTTTTCCAAAATCTAAAGTCATTACTCAGGAAAATCATATTGATAAAGATTCAACTCTTATTGTATTAAGGTACTGGGGAATGTTTGGTTATAAATTCGAGAGTGATGATAAGACAATNGAAATCATATTAGAGCAAATTAAGAATATTGAAGAACCTTCAAAAAATAAAAAAATATATCTAAAAAAAGAATCTAGGCTTTCAAAAAATATCCAAGACAAACTGATTTTAAAATTAAATGAACTATACAATTTATCTTACTTTGATGAAGAAGTAAAAAAATATATGAATTACTTTGAATTTTATGATGATAGTTTTGGATTAGAAATAATTCTATATAACTTCCCCGCTCTAATTTTAAATTTCAAAAAAATATATGTATTCGATGGTAGTTTCTGTTGGTTTATTTCAAAATTTCCAAATAATATTTTAGAAAAATTTTTTTGCGATATATATATTGGATCTAATAATAATCTTGATAATATTAAAAATTCAAATCCAAATACTATTAATTCTATAAAAGAACAATCTGAAGCACAAATTATACCTTTTAAAAAAGATCACAGATTTAAGGTTTCAAGAGTAAAACATTTTGATGAAGAACAAGAACTTTATAAAATCAGTAACCTTATTACAAAATCTAATTCCTAGCAAACCTCCAATCCATCTCTATCTAAATATATTTTCCATTTAGATTTAAACCATTGTCTATTTTTTATAAAACTCTCAATAGTCTTTACACGAAGATCATTTTTGCTATTTTCTGAATTTTGGTATAAATGTAACGAGGGCATTTGATAGTGAGAACTAAGATCACATATATCAGCAAAATCACTAAAACAACTATATGAAAAATGTAAACATTTAGCATTTTCTATTATTTTTCTTAGATCAAAAAATTTTATTTCACCTAAACCATTTTTCACAAGATTTTCATGATTTAAAATTATAGTTTTTAGGCTACTTTCAATTTGTATAAGGTTCTTATTTAAGATATTTTTTTTTGTTGGCTTAGTATCAAAAGTATCTTGATTTATCAAAATATAATCTTTACCAAATTTTTGAAGTTTAATTCTTATTTTTTTGGATACTTTTTTTCTTTGATTTTTAATTAAATTTTTATTTTTTGATTTAGGATATAATCTCCAAAATTTAGTTATTTTCATTATTTTGTAAATTTTTGTAATTTGAAAATATTTTCAATTTTTGAATAATCGCCTTTATTTTGAACAATAAGATTTTCAAATATAAGATGAACTTTAACCTTTTTGTCAATAAGCTTTTTAAATAAAATTAATCGGTCTTTTTTGATCTGAGGAAACATAAACATGGAAATAAGAATTAAACTATCGTATTTTTTTAATTCGTTAATTAAAGTATTAAGTCTAATTTTTTTTTTACTAAAATATGCCTCACCTTGTGGCAGAACAAAATCTTGATTAATTTTTTTATAATAATCCTTTAATATTACATATTGAAATCTTGCTGGAATATAATAGTTACCAAATGGGCTGTTTTGAATATANTTAAAAAACTTATACTTATTAACTGATGATTTCATCAAACTCATGTTTAAGGTTAAATTTACTTATTGCNTTGACTTTATAGGGTTTATAAAACAAACCAATTTTTTTTTCATTTTTAAGGTTTCCATAAGGACTATATAAGTTTTTATATCTAATATTTACAGATACTCTTGTATTATTTTCTTTATTTATAACATTACCGTGCAGGCAGTTTGGGCTAAATACCATTGCCTCTCCTTTTTTAAAGTTTATCCAATTCATAAATTTTTTATATTTTTTACTGATACTGTTAAAATCTTTAGCTGATCCTGATTTTATTTTTTTTAATATTTCTAAAGATTTTTTTGGATTTATAATAAACATTGAGGATGTTTTTTTTATATTTCCAAATGGTATCCATAAGTTAATTTGAAAAAGAGACTCACCACTAAAGAAATCAGTATGCATATCCAAAGTTGAGCTTGCATCATGAGGTATTTGAATTGAAAAATTTATATCACTAGAACAGTTTTCACTGCCAACGCTATGTTCTATCTCATTTTGTGATGACAAATAAACATTTTCTTGAAAATTTTTATTTTTATTCAAAAATTTAAATATTTTTAATCTAAGATCATTTAGTTTTTCTTTTTTTATATATTTATGAATTGTATTAAGATTTATAATTTTAATTCCTATCTCATTTGAAATTTTTTTTGACAATAGGAAATTAATTTTATTAAAATTTTTTTGTCGTAACTTAAATTTATAATATCCTTTATTAATAAGATTTTTTTCTAAGTTCTTCATTATATACTAGTGATACTTTTTAAATATTTTAAAAATTCAATTTTAGAAATTATCTTGCTATTTCCTAAGTTTTGAGCATGCATACCGGCATAAATATTTCCAAGAAATGGAATTAATTTTTTGTCAAAATTAATTAAAACTAGTAGTGAAGTAAATAAAAAATATGCATCTCCACAGCCNGTAGTATCTATAGTTTTTGATATATATACAGGACAATCGTATTTAAATTTATCTGTTAAAAGAGAACTACCCTGCTTTCCTCTCGTAATTGAAATTGATGGCTTATTTTTAAAAAATTTTTTCAAATTTTTATAATTTAATTCTTTATTTTGTAATACTATTTCCCATTCTCTCTTATCTAAAGAAATATATTCACAATTATCATATTTTGTAAAAATATTTTTACCGTAATTTATAGAATTTGTTTGAACATTAACAAATTTTTTAGTTTTTAAATTATTAATTTTAGAAACAATATAATTATCAAATAAACCCACACCAAAATCACAAATTAAAAGATTTTTATTTTTAATATTAATTTTTTTATATTTTTTTTCTGAAATGATATTTTCACTTATATTAGTAACTTGAAGAAGTTTCTCGTATCTATTTGAGTTTATAAATCTTGTCTTTTTTTGAAGTGTCTGCGTTTTGTCAAAATTAATTATATTTACTTTATTATTTTTTTTTAAATAATTTTTAAGATTTTTACCATAAGTATATAAGTCTACTTTATTTACAAATTGTGAGGCCATATTCGCAACAGCCATTACACCACCAGCTAGATTTATTTGTTTTTCTCTCAATATTGATATTGCTGGGTCTTTTGAAGTTAATCCTTTTATTTCTCCAAAAATATAAGTATCAATTATAGGTTCACCTATAATATTTATTCTAAGTTTTTCAATTTTTTTAAAAGCATCAGATATTTTTTTAAATCCATCAATTGATTTAAAATATTTTAAGTATTTATATTGTTCTTTACTAATATTAATTAATTTATTGTTAAGTATTTTTGTTGAGCTCATCAATTTAGTTTTAGTAATTTTTATTTTACCTTTATTTTTTTTAAGAATGTTAATTTCTTTATTTAAATTTCCGGTAATATCTTTTTTAAAATAATCTTGACCTTTAAAATAAAAATTAGGTTTTAAACTGTTTATTGTTTTTTCTGAGGTAATATTTTTATCTATGAAAACATAATCAACGACGTTAATAAAACTTAGAAATTCAGCTCTTTTAAACTGATCGTTATAGGGCTGATAAGGACCTTTTTGTATATATTTGTCAGCTGTTATACTTACTACGAGTTTATCAACACTTTTTTTAGCTTCACTTAAATGTGATAAATGTCCATGATGTAAAATATCAAATGCACCATGACACAAGCCAATTTTGTACTTAATAAATTTTTTTCTTAAATTTTTAAGTTGATCATAATTTTTGATAAATTTTAAATTTTTAGCCATTTCTCTTGTGGTAACGCTGATGAATAATTTTCATTTTCAATTATTTCCTTAACTAGCATTGCTTGCTCAATACAATCATCTATGTCTACCTCGTATCTATAAGTACCAGCTCTACCAATACTAAAGTACCATTTTGGAAATTTTTTTATATAAGTTATTGCTTTTTTTATCTCTTTTTTAAAGGGCAAAGGATAATGCTTTCCGTTTAATGAAGGGATTTCAAGACCCAATAAAGTATTTTTACTTTTGTATTTAGTAAATTTTTTATATTCAACAATTCGAGTGAATTGTTCTTTATTCGCATAATATAAAAAATATACATTTTTTGGAAAAACATTTTCTTTCGGTAAAACTATTTTATGAAAATCTCTACCAATAAATTTCAATTCTCCATGTGAATATTTAAAAAAAAAATCTGGAGAAATTGTTGAAACTACAATGTCAAAAGTCATTTTTTTATTATTTATTTTAAAAATTTTTTTCTTTAGGTTTTCTATTTTAAGATTTGATGATAATAAGATTTTAATCTTTTTTTTATATAGTTTATCGAAAAAATCGTTGTATCCATTGATTTTCTTTGGGTAAGCAGAAATTGCTTTATCCCATGCAGCTCTAGGGCCTGACTTAATAGTTGCCCCTTTTGGAGACCAATTAAATGTATCTATAACTTTATTATCATTTACCATCCACATTTTTTTATTATAATTTTCAATGAATTTTTTATAAAGAGTCTTTCCTACTGAAGCTATCCAGTAGTCCTCAATATTTTTTGAATTTTCAAGAAGTATTTTTTTTTTTTTATTTAACTCTTTAAAAATTTTTTTTTTATCTGGCATTTTTTTAACATCATCATAGTGAAGTGGATAATTATAAAACTCGTTATCACTTTCAACATATGTTAGGAATTGATGATCTCCGCAAAGTCTCATAGGCACTATTTTATTTAAATAATTAAAAACTTTTTTATTAAATGTTAAAAAATGTCTAGGACCGAAAGTATAAGGATGTCCACCATAAAAAAAAGTTCTTACACCTGCTCCGAGTGAATTATTTTTGTCAACTAAAGTAATATCATATTTTTTGTCATTTAGTTGATGAGCCATTGCACATCCAGCAAATCCACCACCAATAATAAGTATCTTTTTTTTCATTAAATTTTTTTTATTTGATTTAAAATCTTATTTACACTGATTCCATGTAAATCTAACATATCGTCCTGATTTTCGTACGAATGAAAAAATTGATCTTTTAAAGAAAATTCTAAAATTTTACCTTCATATTTATTTTCATAAGCCAATATTTTTACATCTGAGCCTAATCCATTTATTATTGAATGATCTTCTACAATTAAAATAGTTTTATACTTTTTGAAAATTTTTTTNATTCTTGATTTATCNAATGGTTTTATTGTATGGCAACTGNAAATTGATGGATTTATTTTTAAAGCTTTAAGTTTTTCCTTCAACTCAAAAGCTTTTTTTATTATTGGACCATAAGTTAAAATACACATTTTACTTCCGTTAACTATTTTTCTTATTTTACCAAATTTCCATTTTTCATCTGAAAATTGGGAATAATTTTTTTCACCCGATTTTCCAATTCTTAAATAAGTTGGACCTTTTGACTTTGAGGAGCAATAGTTAACCGCTTCTTTTAATTCTAACGGATCACAAGGACAGATAATCTTCATATTGGGTAAACTTTTAGCAATTGAGATATCTTCTTGTGTAAGATGCGTGCCTCCAAGATTTGAGTATATAGTTCCAGCACCCATTCCTACAATAGTAACGTCTAAGTTTTGATAACAAAGATCGTCACGAATCATTTCAAATGGTCTATACAAGCTAAATGTTGCAATTGTATATGCAAATGGCCTTTTACCTCTCATCGCTAGTCCTGCACATACCCCTATCATTACTTGTTCTGCTACGCCTACATTTATAAATCTGTCAGGATATTCATTTCGTAATTTTTCCATACTTCCTGCAGGAGAAATATCAGCTGCAACAATATTTATTTTTTTATTTTTTTTTGCGTTAATATAAAGTTGTTCAGCAAATGCATTTCTCATTTTTGATTATTTAGCTCCTTTAAAGCAATATTAAGTTCTTTTAAATTAGGCGATCTATAATGCCAAATAGGTGTATTCATCATGTAACTAATAGGAAATCCTTTAATTGTTTTTGCAATTAAAGCATATGGTTTATTTTTATCTCTTTTTTTAATTTTTTTGTAAATATCTGTCAAATTATGGCCATTACAAACATCAGAGTCCCATCCAAAACTTTTAAATTTTTTTTCAATTGGATATATATCCGGATGAGTTTTTGATGTTTGTTCTAAACTTTGAAAATTATTATTGTCTACTATCGCTACAATATTCTTTAGTTTAAGAGATGGTATTAACATTATTGCCTCCCATGTTGAACCTTCCTGAAGTTCTCCATCACTTAGAACAGTATATATGGTGTTTTTATTTCTCTCTGCTAAAGCCATTCCGCATACCATACCCAAACCATGGCCTAGGGATCCAGTTGATGCATTAATACCTGGATTTCCAATATCAGGATGTACACCTAAAAAACCTCTTTTTTTACAATAATTATCTAAATCATACTTCTTAAGAATACCCAGCGACTCTAAAATTACATACTGGATGATAGAAGCGTGACCCTTGCTCATTACAAAACAATTTCTTTCATTTTTTGTAATGAAATAGCTGTAGATTATCTCCATAACTTCAGTGCATGAAAAAGATCCACCTATATGCAGCGCTGATACCTTTTGAGATATTTGAAGAATTCTCTTTCTATATTTGGAACAATTACTTTTTGAAGTTTTTAGGTTAAATTTTTTCATGATTTTTTTATAATTTTTTTTTTAAGTAACCATTTTAAGTTCCAATTTTTTTCGTTTGGTTTAAAACCACAATTAAATTTATACAATATATCATCTACTGCGTTTTTATAATTTGCTTTAGGCATAAATCCTTTATTTAAAAGTTTATCTGAATTCATTCTATAACTTCGAGGATCATTACTTTTTTTAATTATTATTTTACAGCCTGTAACCTTTGAAATATATTTTGCTAAATCTATAACTTTAATATTTTCAAATCCAACATTAAAAATTCCAGAAATTTTGTTATTAATAAAAAAATCGTAACTTCTTACCATATCATCAATATGTAAAATAGGTCTGATCTGATTGCCACCTAAAACAGTTATTTTTTTTTCAAAGAAAGCTTGATAACAAAATAAATTTAAAACAACATCTAATCTTAATCTTTCTGAAAAACCACAGACGGTGGCAGGCCTTAATATTGTAATGTCAAAATTTTTTTTATAACTCTCGATTACTTTTTCACAGATCATTTTAGATTTATTATAATCTGTTATTGGATCCAGCCCCAAAATCTCAGTAACTTTTTTTTCTTTTTTAACACCATAAATACTTCCAGAAGACGCAAACAAAAATTTTTTAATTTTAGACTTTTTACAACATTCTAAAAGATTATAGAGAGCTAAAGGCCCTGTTTCCCATGTGTCTCTAGCATTTAATTCACATAACGGATCATTAGACAGATATGCTAAATGAACTACGACTTCAAAATTTTTAAGATTTAAATTTTTTATATTTCTTATATCTTTCTTAATAGTCTTAACTTTTTTGTTAAGAAAATTTCCAAACCAGAAAGTATCTAAGCAAGTTACATTATGACTTTTGTTAGCTAAGAAATTGCACAACTTAGTCCCTATATACCCTGATCCACCAATTACTAGAATTTTCATTAGAAATAAATTAAAAATAAATAATATGATACTTATAACAGGATCTGGTACAGTTCTAGGAATAAAATTATCAAATTATTTATTTGAGAAAAAATTTAATATTTTAGCACTATATAATCAAACATTTCCAAAAAAACTTTCCAAAAAAATTAATAAAGTTAAAATAAATTTAGAAAAGAAAATTAATATATCAAATCAAATAGACACAATTATTCATTGTGCATCAAAGGTTCCTGGAGACAACGTTAATAACAAAGAGATTTATAATAGAAATATAAAAATTATAAAAAATATACTTAGATTATCTAAACAAAAAAAAATTGAAAATTTTATTTTTATTTCATCAATGGCTATTTATGGTAAGCCAAAAGTAAAAATTATCACCGATAGATCAAAGAAGAAACCTGAGGACACATATGGAATGTCAAAACTTCACGGTGAAAAAAAAATAATTTTATTTTGCAAAAAAAACAAAATTAATTTTATTATTTTAAGAGTACCTGCGTTATTGGGAAAAAATACAAGAAATAATTTTTTATCAAAAAGAATTTTGGATATTAAAAAAAATAAAAAATTTTTAACCTCTAATATTAATTTTAAATTCAATAATTTTATTCATGTAAANAATTTAATAGAGATTNTNTATTTTATTTTAAAAAAAAATATTAAAAATTCAATATTCAATCTGTGTTTAAAAGATCATATTAGTNTNAANAAAATTTATACCATGATTGAAAAAAAAATNAAAAGAAAGATNGATTATAAAGTGATTGATAATAAAAGTTACTACTCAATTTCATCAAAAAAAATAAAAAAATATAAATTACCTTTGTACACGGCTAGAAAAACTTTTTTTAAATTTGTAACTGAAAACTTTGGATAATTTATGTATATAAAGTTTAAAAAATACAAATATTATTTAAAAACTTTTTTATTTTTTTTTTTAGATAAATATTTTAATTCTCCAAATAAAAAAAAACAAAAATATTTTTCTACTCAAGTAAAAAAGTATCTTACGAAAAATAAAATAAAAAAATTTACNTTTTTAAGGATAGAGGCTTTTGGATATTCAATTCTTCAATATTTNTATCTTTTGTCAAAAGGNAAGATTTTATTTATTTATGGCTTTAATCCTGTAAATAAATTTTTATTTTCAAAATTAAAAAAAAAATATTTATTAATAAAAGACAAACAAATGATTGATTTTTTTGATTTTAATTTGAATAAGGATTTAAAAAAAGTTTTTATTGATACTCCAATTAATACTCATAACTTTGATTTTGATAAGAAAAAAGTATTTNAGTTTTCAAATGAGGANATAAAATATTGTGAAAAAATTCTAAAAAAAAATAAATTAAATAAAAAAAAAATAATTACATTAAATTATAAGTCTCAAACCTATTGGAATAATAAAAAATATCAGAAAAATCATGATACGTATCGATTGAGCAATCCTAAAAATTTATTAATAAGTGCCAATTATTTGAAAAGAAATGGGTATGAAGTAGTAATTACAAATGAACTNAATAATAATGAGAAAAAAATTTTTAAAAATTTTAAAATATTAAAAAGTTTTAAAGATTACGATGATATTCTAGATTTTTATATAGTACATAAGGCAGAATTTTGCATTGTTGGTGCATCTGGAGATCAATTTATAACCAGATTGTTTGATAAAACTTCACTTTATCATAATTGTTTGTTCCCACATACCATGAATAAAGGCATTTTTTTACCAAAAAAAATATACTCTCATAAGTTAGAAAAATTTCTATCGCTAAAGGAGACTGTTGAACTTAAATTACCACACTACAATAGAGATCATTTTAATCAAAATTTAAGTTATATTTCTCCATTGCATTTTAGGGATATAAACTTTTTCAAATTTTGTGAATTAGAAATTGTTGAAAATTCTAAAANAGAAATATTTGAAGCTTTAAAAGATTTATTAAATTTTAAANATAAAAAAATNAAATTAAATAGAAAAGAATTAAAAACTCAAAATAGTTTAAAAAGAATATATTTNNAAAATACGCCAGATGGAAAAAAAAATAGAATTGAAAAAGGTTTTAAAGTTATGGGTGGTTATATCTCTTTAAGTTTTTTAAAAAAAAACCCATTTTTTATTGAATAAATCATCATAAATGTTACAAATTATCAATCTTATATAATAATGTCTCAAAAAAAATTTTTAAAAGAATATTTTAATGACGTCTCAAAATTATCCATAAAATTGTATGACACTTACAAAAATGATATAATAAAAATTTCAAAATTATTTAAAAAAACCTCAGAAAATAGAAAAAAAATTATTTTTTTAGGAAACGGAGGTAGTGCTTCTATATGTTCACATGTTTCAGTAGATTTAACGAAAAATTCAAAAATAAGATCAATTAATTTCAATGAACCTGATTTAATAACATGTTTCAGCAATGATTATGGACATGAACATTGGATGAAGGAAGCTATAAGAAATTATTATGATAAAGGTGATTTAGTTGTAATGATTTCAGTCTCTGGAAATTCTCTAAATTTAGTTAATGCTGCGAAATTTTGTAAAAAAAATAAGATTAGAATAATTACTATTACTGGTTCAAATTTTAAAAATAATTTAAATAAAATAAATAAAAAAGGGATTTGTTTATGGATTAATTCCAAATCATATAATCAAGTAGAAATTGGTTTTAATATTATTTTATTAGCAATAGTTGATTTAATAATAGGAAGAAAGATTTATTCGGCTTAATGAATGTCTATATCTCGGAATTTACAGGTCTTGGAAATTCAATTTTAATTAGAAATGCAGTAAAAAAATTAAAAAAAAAACTGTTAAATATAGATTTTCATTACTTTGGTGACAATAAATACAAGAGCTTTGAATTATTAGAAAATGATGATTCCTTTAAAAATTTCATAAACATAAAATCTTTGGGAGGGATTTATAGACTTTTAAAAATGCCCCCTGGCTATATAATTGTTACATCAAGTTCATTTATACCGTTTAAATATTTATTTATAATTTTACTATTTTCGAAATCAATTTTTGTAACAGATTTGTATAACTTAAAAAAACAAAATTTTTTTAAAAGATTAGTTTTAAATTTTTTGTTTTATTTAAGGAATAAATTTGAAAGAAAAACATCAATTTTAGATATAACAAATATCGATATTCATGAAATACTGGTAAATTATAATTTAATTGCAAAAACATTTCATATTGATCAAATAAAAAATGTTGAAAATATAGATAAACTTAATTTTACTCAAAATAAACAAATATTAGATAAATTTGGTTTGAAATCCCAAAAATATATTTGTTTTCAACCAAATTGTTCAAGTGGAAACAAAAGTCCAAAAAATTGGCCTGACAAGAATGTATTAGATTTTTTAAATAATTATAATTTTAGCGATTATAAATTAGTTCTAATTGGTGAAAAAAATGAAAACAGAGATTTTTATAATAATTTTTCTGGATTAGTGAATTTAATTGGAAAAACTAGCATTTATGATTTACCAAATATATTATTTTATTCAAAATTAATAGTTGCTGTTGAAGGAGGGATTGTACATCTTTCAGAAGCGTTAGAAAAAAAGGTAATTTGTTTATGGGGTCCATCCGATATGAGAAAAAATCAACCAGTAAGAAATAGTACAGAAATAATAAAATATAATCTTTCTTGTGCACCATGTTGCACTTCGTGGATACCAGAGCAAAAAAAAACAGAAATTGATTTTTTTCATGATTGTAAAATAAATATACAATGTATGAGATCAATAAACTATTTAGATATAAACAATAAAATTAATAATATTTTGTCATGAAAAAAATTATTAATTTATTAAAAGTAAAAGATATAAATCATAAACTTTTGAGAATTGGCTCAAAATATGATGGTGGGTATGTTGTTAGCGATACTGTCTCTAAAAAAACTGATACATTAATATCCTTTGGAGCAGAAGACAATATTGATTTTGAGTTACATTTTTTAAAAAAATTTAAACCGAAAGACGTACATCTATTTGATAAGAGTTTTAGTAAAATTAAATCTAATAAAAAAATAAAATTTTATAAAAAAAAAATTTCGTACAAAAAAACAAAAAACACTGAAACTCTAAATAATATTTTAAAAAAAATTAATTCAAAAAATATTACTTTAAAGATAGATATCGAATTTTCTGAATGGAAAATTTTAGAGACTATTGATGAAAAAGATCTAAAGTTTTTTGATCAAATATTGATAGAGCTTCATTTATTTCTTGTAGATTTACCATATGAATTTAATTCATTAACTAGGTACTTTAAAAAATATACTAAACAAAATATTCATACAATTAATCAAGAAATTTTAATAAATATGTATTTTAAAGTATTAAAAAAAATTTTAAAATATTTCTATTTATTTCATTTAAGTCCAAACAATTCACTAAAGATAAAAAAATTTAATAATGTTGAATACCCACAATTACTAGAATTAAGCTTTGTTAACAAAAAATTTATAAATAAAGTGAAAAATCTAAATAAAAAATATCCTATTAAAAATTTGGATTATCCAAATAAATATTATAAATCAGACGTAAGTTTTAAATATTAAATATGTTTATCAATATTAAAAAAAATATTAAAAATATAAAAATCTTAGTCATTGGTGATTGTTTATTAGATGCATATTTTTTTGGTAATTGTGAGCGCATATCTCCAGAATCACCAACTCCTGTCATTGTATATGATAATGAAAAATACGAATTAGGTGGAGCAGGAAATGTAGCTTCAAATTTAGCAGCATTGGGAGCAGAAGTGTATTTATCAAGTGTTATAGCGCAAGATAGTATGCACGATATAGTTAATGGACTTTTAAAAAAAAAAAAAAATTAATATAAATTTATCTATCAAATCAAAAAGTATTAAAACTATAGTTAAAAAAAGAATAATTGCAAAAAATCAACAAATAGTACGTTTAGATTATGAAAAATATGATGAAAAAAAATATGCACCATTAAGAAAAAAAATTTTAATAAAATTAATTAATAAAATTAAGTTTATGGACACGATAATAATTAGTGATTATGGTAAAGCCTTCTTGGATGAAAGATTCATTCAAAAAATCATAATTTCAGCAAAAAAATTGGGTAAGACCGTTATTATAGATCCACGAAAAAGAAATACGAATTATAATTCATTCAAAAAAGCAGATTATTTAACACCTAATTTATATGAATTAAGAGTATTAAAAAATGACTTAAAGAATGAGAGTAATGAAATTAAAAAATTGTCAAAACATATTATTAAAAAATATAATATTAAAAATTTAATTGTAACGCGAAGTGAAAAAGGATTAATGTTTATCAGCAAGAATAAAGTAATTAAATCTCATTCAAAAGCAAAACAGGTATTTGATGTTTCAGGTGCTGGAGATACTGTTGTTTCGGTGATAGCTGTATGTTTGGTATTAAAAATAGAAATGAAAACTATTTTAGAAATTGCAAATGTTTGTGCCAGTTGGGTTATTTCTTTTGTTGGAACTAAGTCAATTGATAGAGATTTCTTTTTAGAAAATTTAAATAAGAGAATTAAAAATGTTTAAAGCAGCTGTTTTAGTTAAACAAAATAAGCCATTACAGATTATGAATTTAAAGGTTCCAAATCTTGATTATGGACAAGTGTTAGTAAGAATGATTACATCAGGAATTTGTGGAAGACAAATTCAAGAAATTTTTGGGCACAAAGGTAAAGATAATTTTTTGCCACATTTATTAGGTCATGAAGGTTCAGCAATTGTAGAATTTGCAGGACCTGGTGTTTCAAAAGTAAAAAAAGGAGACAAGGTAATTTTGCATTGGAGAAAATCACAAGGTATAGAGTCAACTTTCCCAAAATATATAAATGAAAACGGTTTAACTATAGGCGGAGGGTTAGTTACAACTTTTAATGAGATGTCAGTCGTTTCAGAAAATAGATTGACCAAAATACCATTAAATTTTGACGATAATATAGCTAGTTTGTTGGGTTGTGCTTTATCAACATCCCTAGGAATCGTAAATAATGAGGCTAAAATAAAAATTGGAGAGTCTGTTTTAATCATAGGCTCAGGTAGTACAGGTCTAAGTTTGTGTCTAAGTGCAAAATTAGTGAGCGGTTATCCCGTGGTAGTAGCAGATATAAGTAGAAAAAAACTTCAATTAGCAAAAAAGAATTCAGATGCACAGATTTTAATTAATAAAAACGATAATATGGAAAATATTAAAAAAAATATTTTAAATATTTTTGGTAAAAAGGGACCAGAAAAGATTATTGAAACATCAGGTTCGGTAAAAATGATAAGTTTATGTTATGATGTTCTAGCCTCAAATGGAACATTAGTTTTAGTAGGTCAACCAAAACATAATGATCATTTAATTTTAAAAAATTTTTCTAAAAATTATCAAGGTAAAAAAATATTAGACTCTCAAGGTGGAGGTTTCTTACCAGAATTTGATATTCCTAGATTTGTAAGATTGTATGAAAGTGGTTTAATTTCAACTCAAAATATTATATCAAACTTTACTAGTTTAAAAAAAATAAACTCAAGTATTGATCAAATTAAAAAAAATAAAATATTAGGTAAATGCATAATCAATTTTTAAATGACTAAATTAAATAAAAGATCTAAAAATTTAAGACTTGAAATTATTAAGTTATCTAAAGCAAATGGTGGTTACCATTATGGTGGTAGTTTTTCATGTGTTGAAATTTTAATTTCTCTTTTTGATAATATTCTGGATAAAAACTTAGGTAATTTTATAATGAGTAAAGGCCATGCATGTTGGGGTTATTATGTGCTTCTAAGAGAAAGAGGTCATAAACCTTTGTTAGAGGGTCATCCACATCGGGATATCAACAATGGTGTTTTGTGGACTACCGGCAGTGAGGGGCATGGTCTTCCAGCAGCAGTAGGAATTGCAAAAGCAAAAAAATTAAAAAAAGAAAAGGGCTTTGTATATGTATTGATTGGTGATGGTGAATGCCAAGAAGGCACTACTTGGGAGTCTTTGCTAATGGCTAATCAACACAATTTAGATAATTTAAAATTAATTGTTGATTATAATAAAATTCAAGG
>FUFK010043663.1_pt1 | contig 17701 bp, 25 predicted proteins | sample 1021851 | NCBI WGS metagenome assembly FUFK01 (sample SAMEA51879418, study PRJEB19060) | metagenome | reverse complement strand
AGCGTCAGGGTTGTTTTATACAGCCCTATCATCAACTCTATATGACATGACAGTTACAGATTGTAATGCAGGTATAGAACTAGCTTGTAAGGAGGTAAACAAATAAATTTAGTCGGGAAGCCTGATAGTTAAATTAGTGGATTTCTTTAACTTGAGAGTTATAAAAAACCTATTGCAATTCATAGGAAAGACAGGGCAAGTGTTGGACTTGATCTATCTCCTGACTAATTAATTTAACTTAGGAAATAACTGTTGTTCTAACATATCTACAGCCTTATCATCTAAAGTGTTTGTTGTCTGCTTACAGATAGACCTAAGTAAATCTACAATTAATCTTTTACAACCTGTAGAGGTAAGAAAGCGTAGCAGTATTGGTTTTAAAATTTTGTACATAGCTTTGTTATGCTTTACAAACATATTGTAGACGTTAAATTAGATATGGTCATCTATAGGCTGTCTAATCCCCATTGCAAAGCTAGATAGCCTTTTTTTACCTTCTGGGTTTTATTTCTGCAACGGCTAGTTCTACTTCCTTAAGTCTGTGAAATACCTCTTTCATATCGTCATGCATATCATCTATCTTTGTTGTTAATAATTCTATAGCTGTTGTATTACGCACTAGGTCATCACGTGATTGCCTACCTCTATAAGATACAGAACCTACAGATACAAAACAGGCTGTCATCATTGCACCCCCTACTGCTGCTATAACTTCTACCATTCTTAACCTTCTGTGTATATGCTTATAGTATAAAGCATTTTTAAATATGGAAGAAAAAGAAGAAAAAGATGGTATTGAATGGGGTGATATTTTTGGTCACGCTATAAGATTTTTAATACTCACCTGGTCTTTATCAATGATGACATTAGGGTACATGGGTAAGGTAAGAATAGATGGTGCATTTACAGCAGGTTTAGTAAGTGGTGTTTTAGGAAGCTATGGTATTTCCGTAGGAAACAAGAAAAGTGGCAATACTGCTAAGATGATGGATAATAAAAGTAATAAAACTGTTACAAAATGAAAAAAATTTTTTTATTATTATTGTCTTTATTAGTAACACCTGCTTGTTATGCTGATCTATCACATAGTATTACCAGTTCTGTAAAACTAACAGTAGGTGGTGCAAGTACTTCTGCATCACGCTTGGGTAGCAGTTATAGCGTTAGTGGTACTGGTGTAGATACAACCTATACATCAGGTGGTAATGCTGTTGCTAATGGTGTTGGTTCACTTGTCATTAGTAGTGGTATTGGTACAGCACCAGATTTGACAGTAACCCAAGACGTACCTGCTAATAGCTTCAGTTTTAGTCAGTCATTTTTGCAAGCAGATGCAATACCAGGTAGTGCTGTTACAACAGGTGCTAGTCCTAATTTTTCTGATGTTACAAGTATTGCAGGTGGCACACCATCAAATTTAGCAGGTACTATTTCTACTGCAGGTTCTATTGCACTAACAGCAGGTGGTGAAAATACAGAAGCAGTAGGACAGGTAATAACAACACTAATAGTAGATTAATAAAACTATGTATAGGCTATTTTGGCTATATGTATTTTTTGGTGTACCTGTTTATGCAGCACCAGTTATTCCAAATTTCCAACAAGGGGTTCTACAGCAACACGTGGAAACAAAACAAACAATAGTAGAGGATATAAAGAGTTTTGACATACGTAATGGGTATCAACTAACAGTAGGTGGGGAAAATGTAGAGAGTTCTACAGGTAATGTTGCACCTGCAGGGTGGACTAAGGTAAATACAACAATACAGGGTGTAGGTACTACTTTTGTATCACCTAATTTAGATAACAAGCCTACCTTTAGCATTACTAATGCAGGTGAAAGTTTTATGTACTATGAGACACTAGAAACACCTGGTATTACTAATTACACGCACGTTACACGTACAACAACAATAGAAAGTGTTAGCGACAGTACAAGTACCTTTAGTCAATGAAAAAATATTTTTTATTATTGCTGTTGTTTAATAATCCTGTCTTAGCTAATTCTGTAAATACAACATCAAATTCTAGTGGAAGCGTTGTAAATCAGGCTGTACAAGTAGTACCATCAAGGCAATTTCAGTACCAAATGAATACTATTACGTGTCAGGGTGCTACCTTAAACATTTCTCCATTTGTTTCTACTACTTATGGTTTTGCAACACCTTTTGAGTCACATTTTGATAGACCTGTATACAGCAGAAGGGATATAGAAGGTAATTTTGATGATGATAATAAAGCAATAGGTGATGGTGATGTAGATGCAGGTTATAGGGGTGAGATACTATACTTTGAGAAGGTCAGGACAGGACAGAAACAATCTAATGTATCTATAAATGGTGGTATAACAGCTACTTTTTCTATACCACTAGATAGAACAGCTATAAAAGAATGTAGGAAAGCTATGGCAAAACAAAATGAATTATATGAAGCATCACTAGCTGCAAAAAGGTTAAATTATGAAATGAGTAGAGCCAAGACCTGTGCAGATAACTACAAAAATGGTTTTAGATTTAAAGAAGGCACACCAATGGCATTAGTATGTTCAGATATAGAAATTATAGAACCTACTAATTTAGACCACGTACATAAAATTAAGAATTAAGTTTAGATTTTATTGGTTTTTTACCTGTAAATCTTGTACCTTTTTTACCCACAGCCTTTTTAACAGTACCTATTAATTTTTTAAATGCAGGTTTAAGTATTCTGTTTAGAAAAGGTGTTAATGTAGCTGCAGTTGTTGCAACTATTGTTATAGCAAAAGTTGTAGATACTGTATTTACAGAAGGTAAATATTTTTCTATTGCAGTTGTTGGTTCATACTGCACAACACATTCTTTTGTTTCTTCTATATATTTAAAACCAACTACTTTTTCTGTACCTTTTGCATTTAGATCACCTATTCGTGGGTTATTTTTTTTAGGGTCAGGGCATGGTGGTTGTTTCTCTTCTAGTATTTTTGGTACTTCTGGTGTTTCTGTTTCTGCTATAGGTGGCTGTTCTACGTTTGTAGGTGGTTGTGCTTCCTGTATTGGTACTAAATCCTTAGCATTGTATTGTAAGGGTTCATAGAAGGGTATAGGACAGTTTATAACAACATTACCTGCAGGGTCATCTGTAAATAGCTGTGAATTTTTTGTACCATCAGTTCTAACAGTTGCACAAGGCATATCAAAAGTAGGTGGTAACATTCTTGTTACATGAGTACTTGTAGGTAAATTAGTCTGGTTAGGTATTACAACATCAGGTATACGTGGTATTGATGCACTAGGTATTATATTTATTTCTGGCAATTTATAATTGTATAGATACTTTAGGTTTTGCCATTGGTGGTGTTGTAAATTCTGGCATACCACCTTTTATTGCATCAGGTAAAACATTATCAATATTACCCATTATTTTATTTTTTAGATACTTTTCAAATTTTGGTGATGTTAACCACCTGTAACCTAAAAATGTACCTATCAGGCTACTAGATATAAGAAGAAAAGAAAGTATACTAAGAATGTTTATAAATTTTTGCATGATAAAAGAACAGATAGCAAGAGCCACAGCATTAATGTCTGTAGTCGTATTACTGCTTATTGTAGCTCTATCCCCTCTCTACGTCACTATGGGGATAATGACAAGACAGATGCAAGAAAAGGTTAATTAATCAGCAGCTTCGGGTTCGTTGCCATCTATAGCTTTCCACTCAAGGTACTTTTGGTAATCGCTGTTTGCTTCATCAAATGAAATTGTGCAAGGTTAAATAGATTTATCTGCAATCAATTTTGCTTTATATGCAGTCTTTACATCAGTAGTCCAAACAGCATTACAAATTCCTTGAATTTCTGATGTCTGACCTGAAATGTCAGTATCAACTAAATTATCAGAACCGTCTAAACTGCCACAACTTAAAGAATTTCTTTCATAAGACCTTGCTATTTCTGTGCCATCTTTTTTTATCACAGTTGCTTTTCTAATTTGAACGTGCTTGTAAATTCCGACAATTTCTATCTTGTCATATTCGATTGACTCTGTTAGTGCCATTAGGATTAATCTCCGATTAAAACAGGTTTAGGCTTAGTTTTAAGACTTAGCTTCGGTCTTTAAGTAGTAGAATAGGTTACTGTAAATAAAACATATAGTCCTGATAATTGAGAATAAATAACGTTTTGACCTGTAGTCTTATAAATATAAGCATTTGTTGTATTATTATTTACTTGTACAAAAACATAGCCTAAATTAGTTTGTAAATAGGCACTACCTACTGGGTATTGTCCACTTCCTACATTTTTAACAGTATAAGGTAAATTATTAATTATAAATTGATCTGAGTTACTATTTGAACCCACTATTATGTAAACAGTTACAGTAACAAGATTTCCAATTTTTACATAACTAGCAGCACTAACAGACTGAACAGAAACCCCACTTCCTAGTGTTGGCACAAAAGTACCTTCTTCATAATCTTCAAGAAGTTGTGATGTTGCTGTACCCCCTGCATCAGTATTAGCACTAAAATCTATGCCATGACCAGAAGTTCCAACGACTAAATTTCCATCAGCAATAGTTAAATTTGTCGTTCCATCTGTCGTGCAGTTATTTAGTTTTGACCCACTCGCTAAAGTACACGTTCCATCAGTATTGTTGACAGTAATAGCAGCCGAACTTGCTCCTACCCCTTTTATCGAATTTACCTTGATCTCTGACATGATTAACTAGGTTCTGAAGGCCATGTTACAGACGACAATAATAGTTCGCCCATATCCCCAAGTTTAGGTGTTGAACTTGTTGGCAAGTCTCTTAATGCTTGCCTGTAAGTCGCCCATTCTGCTTTTTTATCAGATGTTAAAGGAGAATCATTCCCTTGTGTCCAATCTGATTCTGATAAACGCCTGTTTCTTTCAAGTCTAAATAAAAAATCTACTTCCATGTTATGTATCTCCTAAACGAATAAAAGTAGCCTGTGTTCTTTCTCCATCTGTATTACCACTTACATAACCTCCAACAGCAGCATGATAAGATCTAAAATGGACTTTTTGATTAGAGACATTAGTAACATCTATTAAAGCAGTATGGGTAGTAGTATTCATAGTACCAGCATCACCGCTTGATGCTAGTACACTTGCATAAGTGTTTGCTGAGGTATCAGAACCTACTGCTATATAAGACCACATATTTAGTTGGTCATTTGCAGTACCAGTAAGACAATCATAGATAACAAGCCAAATACCTGTAGATGGGAAAGTAAAAAGTCCACTAGCTTGCGTCATTGATGTTGTACTTGGGATAGAACCATGAAAACTATGGCTTGAACCTGAACCACTTTTCGACCAATAACCTTGTGTGGAATGAACCACCATATAAGTACTAGCACTTGAAACATTAAAATTACCATTTAAATGCCACTTTTCTGCAACCTGAATACCTGCTGAAAGACCTGTCAAATTAGCACCAGAAATGGCAGGTAAAGCACCAGAAAGTTTTGTTGCATCTAAAGTGCTTTGACTTGTAACAAGTGTTCCATCTGCAATATCAGGTAAAGATATAACTCTGTTATTACTAGATGAAGAAGGTGCTTGAATACTTATAGACCCACCACCTGATGCTGCGTTTAGTTTAATCTTTGCTGTCATTTATCCAGCCTCCAATGCAGCTACTTTTGTTTCCAATACTTCAATTTTAGCAATAGCCTCCTGTAATGCAGCAGTAAGTAAAGGTACAAGTTTACTTTGATCTATTCCTTGATAAACAGGATTGTTGTCAGAATCAACTTCATCTTTAGTTCCTGATATAGCCTCTGGTACTGCTGTTACCTCATGGGCGAAGAATCCATCTACTGTTGTAGTTGCGTCAGTTTTAAAGTTAAATCTATATGGTTTAAGTGTTTTTAGTCTTGTTATTCCATCAGAAATGGCAGTTACATTTTCTTTTAATCTATAGTCAGAAGATGTACCATAACTTACTGAAGATGAATTACCACTAATAACACCAGCAACATTAGAAGTTGATACAAAAACAATATGATTAACACTTCCTCCATTTGTGTCTCTACATTTAAGACCAATATCAGCCGCACCATTAAAAGTACTTACAAGGTGTCCTGTACTTGCTCCAGTAGTAGGACTGGTATCACCTAATAACAAACGCCCAGACGAATCAACAGTTGCTCTAGTTACTCCACCTGTATTTATATTGACAGTATCAGATGCAAATGATAATCCCGTGTTTGCGTCAGTACCAGCTATGGAAGCTGCACTCGCTGACCCATCAACCCCAGAAATACCAGTAGTGCCGTTAATGTTTAATGCCATAATTAAAGAATAACAAGGATTGCACCAGATGGCACAGTAATAGTAACACCTGAGTTAATTGTAGGACTTACTGTATGTGCGTTCTTTCCAGAAGATAAAGTGTAAGAAGTTGTAGCAGTTTGATCTGATTCAAAAAATACTTCATCAGTACCGCCACCAGTAGCACCTGCACCGCCACCTATCGCACCCCATGCACCATTGTTATAGCCTTCAAATTGGTTTAAGGTGCTGTTATGCCTAAACATACCAACAGCAGGGCTACCATCACGTTGTGCAGTTGTACCAGATGGAATAGTTAGGCTAGATGTATAATTATGTGTTACTTTTCCAGTAAATGTTGCACCTGCTAATGGTGCTAAACCTAAGTTTGCCTGTGTTACATTACCAATTTCTATATAACCATTATTAGCTGCGTTTCTTAGTTTTAAAAGGTTAGAAGTTGTATTAACAGATAATTGAAAAGCTACATTAGCACTAGGGTCACTACTGCCACTATTTAATGTTTGTATTGCACCTAAAACAGCATTAATATCACTTCTTACATTTGCTCCTGTATCATTAGCTATTGTATAGTCTGTAACTTGTGACATAACTAAATTACTTTACTTTAATTTTAAACACCTTTACCAAATCCTACCGCAACATAGTTAAAATTTCTACTAATACTTGCATTTGATGCGTTTTTGAAATGCACAGTAAAACCAGTTCCAGATACACTTGTAACTTCAAAATAATCACCACTAGCCATATTCTGTGCAGTAATACCAATAGAAGGTAGGCTACTGTTTACACCATTTAGTGCAGAAGTACCAGTAAAAAATGCTTTTTCAAATGTAATAGATTTTGCACCTGCACCACTACTTATTGCTGTAGCACTTTGTTCTGTTCTTCTTTGAAATGTAGCTGTATAACCTAGTTGTGTTACTTTTATATCCTGTGCAGGGTCACTACTTGTTAACTTTGCTCTAAATTGTAAACCTCTTGCTTTATATGTACCATTAGCAAAAGTTTGAAATGCACTATAAGTAGGTGAACCAGATGGGTCTGTTTGTGTTGTTCTTACAAGTAGTTCAGCATTTACTGCGGTAGCTTCTGTACCATCAAAATCTGTATAGTCATCTATTAAACCTCTAGCATCTAATAAATTACTAGGTAAAAAACCTTCTGTCAGAAAATGTCTTTGTAGGTCTATAGAAAATACACCGCCTAAATCTAATGTTGTAGCAAAATCATAAGTACCTAAAGGTACAATGCCACCAAAATCATCTAATGAAGATACTAAATCAAAGTCAGTAATATCATCAAAGTTACCACCACCTACAAGATTAAGACTATTTGTAGTTGCATCAAATGCCACGTTAGTTTTTGTACCTTGAAATTTAGGACTATCTGTATCTTCTCTTCTAGTTTGTGCTAATAAAGAACCTTGTGTATCTGGTAAATCTAGAATTATAGAAGTAGAACTTGCACTTAATATTCCTGTGTCATCAGCAAATCTAAGTAAGTATTCACCTTCTAATCTAGGTACAGTAGCTTCTGTTGTATTACCTGCTAATGCTTCTATAAGGTCTACTGAATTTGAAAAAGTAGCAGCACCAGAAGCATCTGTAGAATGACGTACATAAACCCTACCACCATGTGTTACGTCTACATCTGTTGATAAATCCCACCTTAATCTTATTAATTTATCTGATATAGGTTCTGCTGTAAGGTTTTGAACATTTGCAGGTACAGCAGTTTTTCCAACAGCATTAAATGTAATATCAGAAGATGTTGCACTAATTTCTAATGCTGCATTATATGCAAATACCTGTATCTCATAAACACCTTTTTCTGTATTAAATATCTCATAATCTGGTCTACTTACTGTCTGTGATGTGTAGTTACCATTATTAAACCTATAGTTAACCTGATATTGTGTTACCCCTGTAATTGGTTGCCAACTGATAATTAATTTTGCTACCGCCTGATTGTTTATTACTACTATCTTTTCATTAGCAACTACATTATTAGGTGGGTCTACTGGTTGGTTTAGTATTGATACTGTTCTTGTAGGTAATGCAGTACCATCTTCTATAAATGCATATTTTTCTGGTACGTAAGATAATGCACTAATTGTATAATTTACCTCGTCTTGTTCTTCAACAGCTATTACCCTAAATTTTTGTGCAACAACTGTTGTATCTTGTATTAACCAGATTGTATTAACATTAGGTGTTGTACTAAATGCACTATCTACACTAACTACAGCACCAGATATACCTGTTATATTTTTCGTTTCTACTGTACCATCAGGCATAATAACGCTAATTGTAGGGCTGTTTGTTGTAGGTAAATCAGTATTAGCAGTATCATCTACAGTAATAGTTGTTGTTGTAGCTGCATTAACCCTTCCACCTCTACGTACACCTGCCCTTACAGGGTCATTTATTTCTATAACAGAACCAGGTCTAACAATAACACCACTATCTATTGATGTTGTAAAAGATACTATTTCACTTTCATTTTGTTCTGCAAATAATATTGCTCTACCTAATCTTGCAGCCTGACCCCTTGATGTACACGCAAATGCTTTTACCTGTTTTAAATTTACACCTAACTTACTAACAGCAGTACTATCTTCTACAACTTCAAAATCTATTTCCTGTGTGTCCATATTAAAGTATGAAACACTTACTACACTATGTCTTTGTTTTAAATCACTACCAGAATAATTAAAACCATCTTCTAATACATTAGATAAGTTAAATAAATAACTGGCATCTGTTGGTTTGTCTTGCGTTATTGTCATAGAACCTGCTGACCAAATAGGCATACAACGCATTACACCTGACAGGTCATTAATTAAATCAAATGCTTCATCTGCAGATTGCAAAAGTACATTACAAGAAAATCTAGCTTCCTGACCACCTAAACCATCATCTACAAGTGTATTTGCATATTTAGATGCACTTACAAAAGAAAACAAATCTAATGATGCATCTGTTATATGGCTACCTAAACCATACCTATTATTAGTTAACAGGTCTAACAAAACCATAGCAGGGCAATTTGTATATACTGCTGCACCCATAACACCATTAAATATATAGCCAGTTGGGTATACAATTCTGCCAGTTGCATTATCAACAGTAGGTGTACCTGAGCTATTAGCACCTGCACCTGGTATTCTTACCTTTACACCTCTTATCCTGTATTTTCTACTAGGTATTGAACTAAATTGTTGCGAATCAATACGTAAAGATAGATAGGCACTATTAGCGTATGTTTGCTTATCGTCTATTATTTCTGAAAAACTTGACCATTGAAATGCATCTACTAATGAAGATGATGTACTATCAGCAGTTATTCTAGTTATTCTTATATCAACAGGAAATGCACCTGTAATATCTACCCTGTAATCTTTCTGGTATGCATCAGCAGTTCTACCTGTAATAGTATCTGTAATAACGTCAGTAAAACCACCAGAATTATATTGTACAGATATTTTAAATTGAACACTAGAACCTAATAAATCACCTGCATCTGTAGCTCTTTGTAGTTGTGGTAATGTTATTGATACCTTTATAGCATCTACAGATGTATTAGTGATTGTTCTTGTAACTGGTGATGCTTTTGTTACTACTACACCTACTGCTGTTGTAGATTCTGAACTTTCAATACCTGGTATATGTGTTTGATTAGCAGTACCAAATCTAGGTGTAAAGCCAACATTCTGAAAATTAAAATCAGTTGTATTGGGACTAGATGAAGATGCAGTAGATTTTAATACAGCAGTATTATTAAGAAAAACGTCTTTTAGTGCAGCGTTGTTATATGCAGTTGTACCTTTTGTAAGTCCTTCTTTTGATGCGGTTGCAAAACCTTCTATTTCACCTTCTGATACTAAATCTAAAAAAGTAGCAAACTGCCTACTATGTAAAGTATCAGGTGTTCTAGTTGGTTGTGGTGGTTGTGGTGGTGATGGATTACCCCCTGCACCTTGTATATATTTTTTTGTCATGCCCTTACCTGTTCAGTATCAATACCTGCACTTATCACAACACTACCTGTAAACACCTCTCCGAAACAAATAGGGTGGCTACTTCCCGCCCTCGAACTTTGTTGTATGCCACTAAATCCGAATGATATTCTAGGGTCTTGTTCATTACTAAATTCTTTTGGTTTTGGTGTAGGAAATAATAAACCACTTACACCAGATAAAGCCAAACCAACACCTAAAAAACCTACAGCCTTAGATACAAGTATTGGTGTACCTCCAAAAGTACCTATAGCTGCTGCACCAAAAGGATTAACAATAGCTATACCTATTAATGCTGCACCTAACAACAATCTACCAGTATTACCACCTGCACCAGATATAACAGGTACAAATGATATTTCCTGTTTACCAGTAGGTTCATGTATCTGTGTATCATCTATCTCATATTCATTTACTAATACCTTGTAATATCTATTTGACATATATGCTTCTGTTTCTGGAAAGTTATTAATTAAAAAGCTAACAGCCTGTGCAACAGAATTTACATTTACATCAAATTGCTTATGTCCTACAAATTCTGCAAGATCACCATATAGTTTTACCTTAGATAACATACCTGTACCTCTTGCCTGTGCATTTTAAGAACCATTCATTATATGGTTCTCTTGTACTTAGTCTATCTGCTAAATGATGTAATATCTCGTCACCTAAAAAAATAGCTACATGATTTAAGGTAGGGTGCAATATTGACATTAACAACACATCACCTTTTTGTAGTTTTTCATCTTTATTTAACTCTCTAAAACCAGTTCTTTCTGCATATTGTTCAAATAATGGATTATCTAAAAAATCCTGTGGTGTTGTAGGTCTTTGATAGTCCAACAGTTGTATATTGTGCTGTTCTTTATAATAATCTCTAACTAATGACCAACAATCTGTAACACCCCATACCCATTGTCTACCTATTAGTGGTGGTTTATATCCTGTTGGCTCACAATAACCCCATGTTTCTGTTTTTGGATTAACAATATGCCATTTTAAACCACTTTGCTCACAAGATACTTTATCTGCCTGTGATGGTGATGGTGGTGTAACAGGGTGACTATGCACAATGGCTGTTATTTCACCTAATGCATCTGCTTTTACATAATCTTCTGGGTCTAAAATAAAACATTGTTGACTATATGTAGATAAGTTATTACATGGGTAATATTGTTCTTTCCCTTTTATTACTATTAAAACACCTACAGATTCTTTAGGGTCTTGTTCTTTTGCGTGTTTAAGTGCTGCGTCTTTCCAGGTCATGCAATAAATGTACCAATACTAGGGAATAAATCTCTTGTACATTGTCTACCTACTCTTACACCTGCTAAATCAAAAGGTGCAGCTAATTCAAAAGATACAATATCTCTATTTTCTGCAGATTTTCTTGCAATAGTATATGTTATCTCTTCTTTTGCAGTAGCATCTGGTGTACCTAATGGGTTTACCTGTTGTGTAGAAGTTGTAGTTGTAGTTTGCGTTGTTGTATTAGGGTTGTTCATTGTTATCGTATTACCCATGCCATTACCATGTACTGTGCAGTAATATCTAAGGTCACTAGGTGCAGAAGGGTATGCAGGTTNGTATACAACAGTAGCATCTGTACCTAAAGTACCTGTATTAGTTGTTGTTTGTTGTCCACCTGCATCTGATTTTATTCTTAATGGGTGTCCTACATTACTGCTATGTGATTGGTTGAAAGTATATGTACTACCACGTTTCATTGTTATTACAGGGTTAGTACTACCATTTATTGCAAAATAATTACTACCACCAACATTAACAACTGTAACTGTATAGGTAACACTTTCTGCATCTGCAGGGTCAGCTATTGTTGTAGTCGTTGTAGAAGTTGTAGTTGTTACTGGAAAATTTACAGCATCAATATACCTAGCTGTTGTTCTGATACGTTTTACAGTTGCACCTGTTAAATCATTACCTGTTGTTACTGCATTTACATTTAATAATATTGCTGTAATCGTACCTAATGCATTACTTACAGATAATGATGGTCTAGGTATTTGACCACGTTGGTATGCAAAACCTTCTGCAGTTACAGGAAATCGTAAATATTCATTTCCACCAAATACTAATTTACCATTAAGGTTAAGATTACTACCTGCATGAAATCTATATGTCTGTGTAGAACCATGTAATGTTGCGTCAGTTGTCAGTTCGAATAATTCAATTACAGCAGAAGGATTAATACTTTGTAGATCAGTAATAATAGGTGCTGTACTCATGGTTCAAACACCTCCCTAAATGTAGCTGTAATAGTAGCCCTGTTAGGTACGTTTATCTGTTTTTGCCATGTATCACATACAAATTTAGATGATGCACTTTCACCAGGTGGTGTGTAATCAAAACTAGCCCTATCATCTGCCCTGTCATCTAAGAATGTTTCTATAGTATCGCTATCTGTTTCTGTAATATTATTCCATGCAAGATTATATTCTTTTGGGTTCTGGTGTTCACTAAGACCTAGATTTATTCTATGTTCATAACCATCTGCAAATTTTACAACCCTTATTTTAGGTGCAGAATTTTTACGTAAACCATAACTAGCTTCTATAGAAGGAAAAGTTGCCATTATGCCAATATACCTCCTGGTCTTTTTTGTTTTACTAATTCTGATTGTATAGCAACTGCTATAACTCTTCCTAGTTCTCTTCCACCCTCTTGACTTCCTTCTACAGAACTACCAGATGCATCTACATTAACAACAATGTTACCAAAACCACCGCCTGTAGATTGCACACCTAACTTACCATTACTACCTCTACGTAAAGGTAAAATTGCTTCTGCACCTGCTTCACCCATAAGACCAATACCATTAGCCATAGGGAATAGTGTAGGTTTTTTTACAACACCGCCATAAGCATATTTTTCTACCTTGCCATCTACAAATGCATTACCATTAGCATTACCAAATAATCCATCTAAAAAGTTAGTGAATGGTTTTGTTATCATCTGTTGTATAGCAACACGTGCCATATCAGCAATAATTGAGTTAGCTAAACTTCTAAAACTTAACTTTCCTGTAGTTACAAAAGTAACAAGTGCATCTTCCATACCTTTAATACCTTTTACAACAACATCTGCCATAGATTCCTGTACTGTTTTAATACTGTCAGTAAAAGTTTTTAGCTTAGTTTGCATCTGACTACCAAAAGATTTAGTAATAGATTCTGAAAATTCCTCTACACTTTTTGTACCCTCTCTAAAATATGTAGCAGGTGCGTTTTCTGTACCTGTAAAAATATCATTAAATGTATCTAAATCTTTTTTAAACTGTTCTTTTGTATCTGCTAAACCTTCTTTACCAATACCAATAGCACCTGCAAAATTACCTTTTCTAGCTTCATTTATAATTTTTAAAATATCAGTAACAACCCTACCTAAAAATCTAAACCCTGCGATAGTTGTAAATATTGCTGCACTTACTGTTTTTATAGATATTTCTATAGATTTAAACAACATATCAAAATTATTCTGTGAACTAAATAAATTAGAGAATACCTGTATAAGATTATTCAATACTGGTAATAATGCATCAGCCAGTTGTTTTCTAAATCCATCAAATCTAATTGCTAATACTGCTATCTGGTCATTAAAAAATTCTGCGTTCTGTGCAAATTCATCTGATACTGCATAATTAAATTCTTCTAATGCTGCACTACCTCCATTTAACAGATTTATTAAACTTGCACCTGACCTACCGAATATTTCCATAGATATGGCTGCTTTTGTAGCACCATCTGGTAAATCAGCAAACCTATCTGCTATTTCTCCTAATACAGTTTCACTACTTTTTAAATTACCTTCACTATCTCTTACAGTAATTCCTAATGCATTAAAACTATCAGAATATGTAGCAACACCCTGATCTGCTTCTCTCATTGATTGTGCTAACCTTCTTAATCCTTTATCTATTGTTTCCTGTCCAATACCTGCTAATTTACCTGCGTTTACGTATGCCTGTAAGCTATTAGCAGCTATACCTGTCTGGTCAGATAACTTACCAAAACTATCTGCACTATCTATTGCACCTTTTACTAAACCTATAAACGCACCACCAGATATTAATAAACCAAATGCACCTAATGTTTTGTTAAGACCGCCCATAGCAAGCCTTAAATTTTTAACCCTTCCTGTAACCCCTTGCATAGAGTTACCTAAACGTTTTATAGAACCTGCACCTACAGTTTTTGCTGCTACTACTAAATCAAATTTTGCCATATCATTTATCTCTATTTAGTGCCTGTAATGCTGCTGCTTCTATGATTTGTATGTTTTCAAGCATAGCAATACTATCTTTACTATACAGTTTAATCATTTCTATAACAGATGTATAGTCTAAACCAATAATTCCACTTATACCTACCCTCCATTGTGTCTGACAACGTAAAAACATTTCTAAATATTGCCAGTTATCCTCTAATACATAAAAATTATTATCTACTTCTACCTTTTCTGTCTTAATACCTAATACTGCATCATCTTCTGCTGTTTTATCTATGACAGTTGAACCAACAGCCCAATATTCACCTGCCTGTATTAGTTTTTTTCAAATCTTACTTTACTTGATTCCATAAATGCAAAACCTACAGCAGTAGCAAAACCCATTACATCTAATGCTTTATTNAGNTTAGNTTTNTTAAANTCNACATCTGTACCATCTTCGTTTTCCATTTCCTCCCAACCCATNAGTACNTCTTTTGCTACATCTACATCTTCTAACTGTTTTTCTTCCACCATTTTTATCATTTCCTTAAATCTGGATTGCGTTACGTTTTTGAATAAAGCAATAAATGATTCTGTAGATTCCTTACCATCAACAACTACATTTATATCTACTTTCCACTTATAAAAAGGTCTTTGATCTAGTACAAAAGGCATAAAAATTTAGTATCTACTAACTAGGGTATACCCTTTTTTATGTATAGACAAGACTAAATTCATTATTAGCTGATGCTGTAGGTGTTGCCATAAAAGGTAGAGATAGCATTGTTATACCATCTGATTCTTCATAAGTAGGTTGTCCTAAATCAGTTTGTGGACAGGAAACAGTTACCTTATTACCTGCAACAGTTCCATGTAACCATGTGTTTGTGCCAGTTGATGTGCCAGTATAATCTGTAAAGAAATTATGGGCTGATAAAGCAGGTGATTCAATTACTGCTGTACCTGATGGCCTGCGGTCTGTTATTAATACTTCTTTTGTACCACCTACTAATTCTCTATAGATAACTTCATTATTAAAATCTAAATTCCATGATTGTAACGCTGCTGCAAAACCAAATATTGCAAAGTTAGATGTACTACCATTTTTAAATATTAAGGGTGATGCCTGATTACTTACTGTTACAGTTGGTAAAGCAGTATCAGTAGGTGCATTAAATATACCTGTTAAAGAAAAAGAAATACGTGGAATATTGTTTACTTCACAATTAAGACTGAATGTACCTCTGGCACCTGTAACCTTATGCCTTATACCATCATAATTTACAAACAATGTAACGCTATCAGATGGTGTTGTTACTGGTGCATAAGTAACTGATGTAGAACTAACAACTGTTTCTGATAATCCACACGCTTTTAGTATTGCACCATATTTAGGTGCTGTACCTGCACTACCACTACCTGACATTTCGACATCAAAGGTTACATTTACTCTTGTATTAGCAGGTATTACTTCATAGTTACCCATATATGGCCTTATTAAATCTCTTGATACTTCATCACTTACAATAGGTTCTATATTCAAGTCAATTACCTGTACATAGTTAGCAGAACCAGTAGGTGTAGGGTCACTTCCATAACTAGATTCTGCTTTAGCTAAAATACTTCTTTTTCTGTGTAGCTTAGGCATTGTTACATTTAATCAGTATGTTTCTATAATATAGGTTTTTAGTAAGAAACACCATCTATTGCGTTAAATCGTCTATTTCTGTTCTATATCGCACTATATATTCCACTCCTATAACACCGCCAGGCTGATCTGCGTCTAATAATTCAAAAGAAGTATCAGATGGTTGTACATCTATTGCAAGATTATTAACTGTTAAATCTGCCATAATTTTACTGTGTAAACTTTCTACAGTTGCATCTGCCACATTATCAGGTACATCACCTCTAACTATTACACTTACCCTTACTGTTAAAGAATGGTCTAGTGTAGGTAGTGATGTATTTTGTTCAACAGTATCACTAACAGGTTCTAATATTAATGCAGGTGATTCACCTCTACTTAATGGTACTACCCTACTTCTATAAATACGTGTACTTACCCCTGTTGTATTAGCAAGTGTTGTTAATAACCTTGCCATGATTTGCTCACGTTTTGTAGTCATGTTTTCTGTAAACTAATTTCAACAAAACTACCATCATCTAACTTTCTAACTTCTCTAACTGTATATGCAACACTATCAACTGTTATAGATGCACCTGCGATTAAACTACCAAAATCACTTGTTTTTGCTGTTAACTGATAATCTGTACTGACAATTTGATTACCTGCCAATACTAAATCTGGTTGTTCTAATATTGCATTTGCTGTAGTACCACCTGATGTACAACTAACACCAAAATCATTAAGGTATGCAGATAGTGTTGTACTGTCCTCTACAAATGCCATTTATTTTTTAGAAGTTGTTTTTTTAACTTTTGGTTTTGGTATATATACTTCTGCCCTACCCATTGTAATTAATAATTCTGCGTCTGATTCTGACACATCATAAGTTTGACCTGCTTCTAGGCTGTTGCCACTAGCACATACATTTTTTAAACATTTAATTTTCATAAAAAAAAGGGGTTGTTACACCCCTTATATTAAACCACTTATGTGGTTACGTCTAAGATCGCTGCAAATGATTGTGCGTGTCTAACAGCAACATCAAATGCAACTACACCTTTTATTGATACAAGGTTCTTTGCAAAGTCATCTGAATCTTCGCCTGCAGTAATCTCAATACCAGAACCAAATAATCCTAATATTGCCTGTGAGAAGTCACCCATAACAACAGCAGAACATGAACCAGATGTAGAACCTTTTGTAAGGTTACTAGGTACTTGGTTTGTCATAGCCAAAGGATAACCATTAACAACTAATGGTGTACCACCTCTACCTATTGCCTGTAGGTTGTTATTAACTAAGTACTCACCACCAGATGTTTTTAGTTTCTTAATAGCACCTAATACCTTAGCGTTAGTTACATAAGAAATAGAGTCAGCATTAACAGCAGCGTTATCTTCCATCATGGCTGTTTCTAGGTCTACTAAGGCATCTACTGTAATAGCACCACCATTAGTACCCATAGCAACAGAACCAATACCAGAAGTTTGCATGATTCCTGTAGGCTGACCTGATGAACCAGAA
>FUFK010047773.1_pt1 | contig 17703 bp, 16 predicted proteins | sample 1021851 | NCBI WGS metagenome assembly FUFK01 (sample SAMEA51879418, study PRJEB19060) | metagenome | reverse complement strand
AAAACATAGAAGACAAATTATTTTATGGGGAGTTGCTGGGGCATTAATATTTAAGGTTATTTTTGCATTATTTGCCACTTACTTATTTAAGTTTTATTTTATCAAAATTTTAGGAGGCTTACTTTTAATCTGGATTGTTAATGATTTAAGGAAAGATCTTTTTGAAATAAAAAAAGTGAAATCGCCAACAAAAAAATCAAAAGAGCCATCGTATATTCAAAGTGTTTATAAGGTTTTGTTTGCAGATATTACAATCAGTTTTGATAATGTAATAGGTGTTGTGGGAGCTGCCAAAGGAAATTTTGGCTTTATGATTTTTGGATTAGTGCTTTCAGTAATACTAACTGGAGCAATGGCTACATATCTTGCAAATTATATTCAAAAGCATTTATGGATTGCTTATGTTGGTTTGGGTTTTATTTTATTAGTTGCACTACAATTAGTAATTGGAGGACTCGTTGACTTAGATATCCTTTCAATTAACGAGCAATTCAAAAAATATTTTTAATAAGANTGTTTTTTGGTTGGATATTTTTTAGACCTTACCTCTGAAGCAAATTTTCTTAATCCTGTATTAATATATTTTTTAACATTTAAAAATTTTTTAACAAATTTAATGTTTGTCTGATTTAAACCAATTAAATCATCAGTAACAAGAACCTGGCCGTCACAATGAACAGATGATCCAATTCCAATTGTTGGTATATTTAAATTCTTTGTGATTTTTTTAGCTATTGGTGTTTTGATACACTCAAGTACAATTGCAAAAACTCCATTTTTCTGAAGTAATTTTGCATCATCAAGTAATTGATTGATCTCTTTTATAGTATTTCCCTTAGATTTGAATTTACCTTTGGCAGACTGAGGTAGTAAGCCAAGGTGACCCATTACGGGAATTTTATTTTTGATCAATAGTTTGATTTGGTTNATGATTTTTTTTCCACCTTCAAGCTTAACTGCATCACACTTAGTTTCTTTAATTATTTTTTTGGCATTTTTTAAAGCAGAGTTCTTGGTAGCATATGTATTAAATGGCATATCGACAACCATCAAACTTTTTTTTACTCCAAGTCTTGCACTCTTAGAATGATTTATCATTTCAGTCAGAGTAACTTTTCTAGTAGTTGAATAATTGTATAATACAGAACCTAAAGAATCTCCAACCAGAACAATATCAACATACTTGTCCACTTCTTCAGCTATATTTTTTGAATAAGCTGTAAGACAAACAATTTTAGATTTATTCTTTTTATTAATTATTCTTTTAATCTTTTTCATTCAAGCTCAATGGTACTTGGTGGTTTAGATGTTATATCGTAAACTACTCTATTAATACCTTTAATATTATTTATTATTTTATTTGAAACAAGCTGCATAAACTCTTTTGAAAAACTAAAGAAATCTGCTGTCATACCGTCTTCAGATGTAATTGCCCTAAGTAAACATATATATTCATAAGTTCTATTATCGCCCATAACACCGACAGTTTTTACTGGAAGTAACGCTGCATAGGCTTGCCAGATTTTATTATACAAATTATGCTCTACTAAAGATTTTATAAAAATATCATCTGCATGTTTTAAAATTTTGATTTTATTTTCTGTTATTTTTCCAGGCATTCTAATTGCTAGACCTGGGCCTGGAAATGGGTGTCTTAGAACAATTTCTTCTGATAATTTAAGTTCTAAACCCAGCTTTCTTACCTCATCTTTAAAAAGAAGCCTTAAAGGCTCTATTAATTTAAGTTTCATTTTTTTTGGCAATCCGCCAACATTATGATGAGATTTTATTTTTGATGTTTGGCTTCCAGTTACAGATTTACTTTCAATTAAGTCAGGATAAAGAGTTCCTTGAGCTAAAAACTTTACATTTTTAATTTTTTTCGCATATTTTTCGAAAATTTTAATAAATAAATTTCCAATAATTTTTCTTTTCTTTTCAGGATCACTAATATTTTTAAGTTTTTTTAAAAATAATCTTTTAGCATCTACGTAAATTAGATTTATTTTAAATTTATTTTTAAATGTTTTAACAACTTGAATTTCCTCATTTTTTCTTAGTAAGCCTGTATTAACAAAAATACATGTTAATTGCTTTCCAATTGCATTATGAATTAATTTAGCAACTACACTGCTATCAACTCCACCAGATAAAGCACAGATAACTTTTGATTTCCCAACGTTTTTCTTTATCTCTTGAATTATTAATTGTTTTTGATTTTTTGAAGACCAATTTCTTTTGATTTTACAGATTGAAAAAATAAAATTTTTTAAAATTATCTTGCCCTTCTCTGTATGGGTTACCTCGGGGTGGAATTGAATTCCGTAAATTTTTTTTGAAAAGTTTTCAACAATAGAAAATCGCGATGTTTCGGTTTTTGCAATTACTTTAAATCCTTTTGCTAACTTAGTTACCTCGTCTGCATGACTCATCCAAACACGATTTGAGCCATTTTTATCAAAAAAATTATTTGTAAGTTTGCTTTTGCTTAGTCTCTTAAGTTTAGCTAAACCAAATTCTCTTTGTTTTGCTTTTTTAACTTTCCCACCCAGTTCCTTTGAAAGAACTTGATGGCCAAAACAAATTCCTAATATTGGCAGATTACTTTCTAATATATCTTTATTAAATTTTACTTTTTGAGACTGATAAACATTCAAAGGTCCGCCTGATAGAATTACACCTTTTATTTTGCTTTTATCGAATTTAGAAACTAATTTTTTATGGCTAATTATTTCTGAGTATACACCAAGTTCCCTAATACGTCTTGCAATCAATTGTGTAAATTGTGAACCAAAATCAATAATTAAAATTCTATCAAAATTATTGTTAAGAATCATTTTTAGGTTCGATATTTTTTAGAATATTTTGAATTTCTATTTCCTTCTCACAAAGTGATTTGCAAATTATAGCAAATTTTTCTTTAAGCTCTTGAACTTTGGAATAATTAGATTTTTTTAATTTAAATTTTATTAACATATACATTGCCTCTTCATTTGAAGGATCTAAAAGCAAAGTTGTATCTAAATTTTTTTCCTCTTCTTTTTCATTGTCCTCAATATTAAATATTTTTGCTAAATACAAATATGACTTCGCATCTTTAGGATTAAAAACAATATTTTTTTGAAATAAAAATTTTGAGGACTCTAGATCGTTATTATCAAATTTTTTTTTTGCTTCATTATAATAGTTTTCTTTAGCATATGAAAATCCAAAAAAAGTAAAATANAAGATAAAACTAATTAGAAATTTTTTTTTCAATAACATTAGAACTCTCCATCTTTTTTTACTTCATCAATATTATGCACCATGCTCTCATAAAATCCAGCTTTAGTAATTTTTACAAAGTTTGGTTTTTTTCTCAATTTAAGTATAGTTTTTGCACCCAAATATCCCATCGATGATTTTAAACCACCCACTAGTTTAAAAATTACTTTATCTACATTACCTTTAAATTTTACTAGACCTTCAACTCCCTCTGGCACATATTTTGATTTATCTTTTTGTTTGTTTTGAAAATATCTATCTGCGGAACCTTTGTTCATGGCTCCAACAGAACCCATTCCTCGAAAATTTTTGAAAAGCTTACCTCTTTTTTTTATTAACTTACCAGGTGACTCTATTGTTCCTGCAAACAGAGATCCGATCATTACTGCATCAGCTCCTGCAGCTAAGGCTTTTGCTATATCTCCTGAAAATTTTATACCTCCATCTGAGATAATTTTTATTTTCTTTTTTTTTACACCATTTTTAACGTTTATTATTGCACTAAGTTGTGGAACTCCTATGCCAGCAACTAAACGTGTTGTACATATAGAGCCAGGCCCGATTCCTACTTTAATAATGTCAACACCAAGCTTAATTAAAAAATTTGCAGCTTCAGGTGTTGCTATATTTCCTGCACAAATTGCTGTTTTCTTATCTTTTTTTTTTTGAATTTTTTTAATTATTTCAGCAACTTTTTTAGTATGACCATGAGCGGTATCAACAACAATTAAATCTACACCTTCTTTTAATATTGCATCTGCCCTTATAATTTCATTTAAACCAGCTCCTACTGCAGCTCCTACAATTAGTTTGTTTGCTTTTACTTTTTTTATTTCTTGAATTTGTTTAGTTACACTTAAATTTCTATGAATTATACCAATGCCTCCTGCTTTAGCTATTGCAATAGCCATTTTTGACTCGGTAACTGTATCCATTGCTGAAGACAATAAAGGTATTTTTAAAGATATATGTTTTGATAATTGTATTTTCGTATCAACCTCTGAAGGTAGTACCTCGGAGTACTTTGGAGCCAAGGTTACGTCATCGAATGTAAGTGCTTCTTTAATAGGACCCATAATCATGTATATACGATTCTTAAAAAATTAAAAGAGTATCTATCTTAAAAATTTACAGACTATGAATGTTTCTTTAGAATTTTTTCTACTCGCTAAAGGTTTAAAAACTCTGACTTCCTTAAAATACTTTTTAGCAAGTGCGACAATTTCATTAAAGCTAGATCCCATGAATAACTTTGATATAAAAATACCCTTTTTTTCTAGCTCTCCTATAGCGAAATTCATCGCATCCATACAAAGTTCTCCTGTTACAATTGAATCAATATCTTTATTGCCAATAGTGTTTACTGCCATATCTGAAATTATTAAATCAATTTTTTTACCAAAATANTCTCTAATCTTATTTTTATATTTTTCATCTGTAAAATCTCCTATAATTTGATGACTATTTTTTATTTTTTCAAATTTGAGTAAATCAATAGATAGAATTTTTTCGCTTTTGACTCTAGTTGCTGCATACTGAGACCAGCTGCCAGGTGCTGCNCCAAGGTCAACTACAGAATTAACTTGNTTAAATATTTTAAACTTTTCATCTATTTCTTTAAGTTTATAAATAGCTCTTGATCTAAAGCCTTCGATCTTAGATTGACGAACATAAATATCTTTTTTTTGTCTATTAATCCAATTTTTTGAAATTTTATTTTTTTTCAATTATTCACCGAATCTCAAACTTTTAGTCACTGTCTCATTATCTAGAGTTTTTATATCTATTTTAATATTTTTATTTATTCTCATATCTTTGCCATCTCTCCAAATGCCTGCCGCTAAGTGCATTATCCCAATTTTATAATTTGGCAAAAAAGGTTCGACGAACGAATTATTTTGCTCNTCAAATTTAGGTAATAAATTGCTAGCTATCCAATTGCAATTAAGTGGAAGAAATTCAGTTTCAACATTATCGATGTAAACGCTCATATTTATTGCTAAGCCCTCAGATCCAAAAATTTTTCCAGAGCTTAAGGCTTTCTTTAAATTTTCTTGCCAAATTTCCCAACACGGCGAATTTTTTTCAAGCGAGAAAACACCTATATTAATGTGTGGAGCAAATGCCAACTTTCTTGCTTTATCCATACCAATTCTTGAACTTATTGCATGTTTAAAGTTTTGTGACTTAATTAATGCCAATCTTCCTAAAAGCCAACTTACCTTTGACATAACTCTGTATCCAGGTCCTAAAGTTTGAGTTATTCCTAATTTTCCACTTTCGCAGGCTCTAAAATATAACTCTATAGATTTCCAATCATTTACCCAAGCATCACAATCTATCCAAAGATATTTATCGTATTTAGGAAAGTAGTTAGGTAAAAAAGCTCTTGAAACTTGACTTTTAAGCCATTCTTTGCCTCTCACTTTGATTGATGAAACTTTTATATCCCACTCAGCACTTTTAATTTCATCAACTTTGTTTAATAAAATTTTTTTTTGCTCATTATTTAAACCAGCATCTAAAATACATATCGCAGTATTAGAGCTCTCCTTAAACTGTTTTATAGAGTCAATTAATTCATTTAATAAATCAAAATAGTTTGCGTCTGCTAAAGAAACAATTGTATTTTTTTTCATTTACAGAAAATCTTCAAGCTCTTCATCGTCCATTTTTCTATCATTTTTAAAACTTTTCTTAAGTTTTAAAAAATGAATAATGCTCGCTGGTATCATTAAAAAATAAACTACACATCCAATAACAAGCGCTTTAAATGGAAATATTAATAGTAAACCAAATAAGAGAACAATTCCAAATAATAAAAATATTGTAGTGCTTCTTGGAACAACAATTTTTTTAAAGGAATAAGTTGGAATTTTACTTATTAATAATATTGAAACTATTATAAATAAGATTGGGGCAATCATTTGGTTGTTAATTTTAACTATCTCAAAACCACTGGTTTCATAAATTAATGGACTTAAGACTAAAATACCACCGGCTGGAGATGGAATACCCTCAAAAAAATTATCTCTCCAAGATGGTTCGCCAACAGAATTAACATTAAATCTAGCAAGTCTTAGGGCAACGCATACGACATAAATAAGCGATATTAACCAGCCAACTTTTCCAAGAGAATTTAATTGCCAAAAATACATAATAAACGCAGGTGCAACTCCAAAACTAATTACATCTGTTAAAGAGTCTAGCTCTTTACCAACTTTTGAGGTACCCTTTATCAATCTTGCAATTCTTCCATCTAAACCGTCAATTATCGCTGCAAGCAAAATTGCAATTATAGATAATTTATAATTTCCATTTAAAGCAAAGTTAATTGAAGTCAAACCAATACATACCCCAATAAGAGTTAATGTATTTGGAAGAATAACTCTAGCTCTAGTATCTGTTACTATTTTGAAATTTTTTTTTGGTTCAATCATAATCTATTTTTTTGCTAAAAGTGTTTCTCCTGCTATAGTTTTTTGGTTAACTTTAACTAAAGGATCNTAATTTTCAAAATAAATATCAGCTCTGCTTCCAAATCTTATCATGCCTATTCTATCTCCCTGTTTTAATTCAGANTTTTCTCCNACTTCTGTTACTATTCTTCTGGCAATNAGTCCTGCTATCTGAACAACAATTATATCTTCTCCTGCATTNTTTGAAATTTTATAATAATTTCTTTCATTTTCTTCGCTCGCTTTATCCAGTGATGCATTGAAGAATTTTCCAGGTTTATACAATATTTCTGTTATTTTTCCAGAACACGGCGTTCTATTAACGTGACAATCAAAAACATTCATAAAGATACTTATTTTTTTAAATTTTTTATTTTCAAGTTTAAGTTCTTTAGGGCCATCAGTTTCTTCTACTTTTAAAATAAGTCCATCAGCTGGACTAACTAAAAAATTTTCATCATTAATGGATATTCTATCTGGATCCCTAAAAAAATAGTAAACCCAAATTGTTAGTACCAAACCTATTAGTCCCAAAAAACTACTTATAAAATACAAAATCAGGGTTGCAAAACCGAATATAACTAAAAATTTATAGCCTTCGTTATGAATTTTGGGAAATATTTTGTCTATCATAATTCTTAAATTGGTAATTTTTGTTTAATATGTATATAAAATGCTTAAATTCAATTAGTAAGATAACATCTAAATATGAGCAAAATTAAGGTAAAAAACCCAATAGTTGAGCTAGATGGCGATGAAATGACTAGGGTGATTTGGAATTTCATTAAAAATAAACTTATTCTCCCATATCTTGATTTAAATATTGAATATTACGATCTTGGAATAAAAAGCAGAGATAATACCTCAGACCAAATAACAATCGATTGCGCAAAAGCGATTAAAAAAAATGGTGTTGGGATTAAATGTGCAACCATTACACCTGATGAAAAAAGAGTTAAAGAGTTTAATTTAAAAAAAATGTGGAGATCTCCAAATGGCACTATTAGAAATATTATTGGTGGAACAGTGTTCAGAGAACCAATTATTTGTAAAAATATTCCAAAACTTGTTCCGTCTTGGACGGATCCGCTAATTATCGGTAGACATGCATTTGGTGATCAATACAGAGCAACAGATTTTCAAGTTCCTGGAAAAGGTAAATTAGAAATAAAATGGACTTCTGATGATGGAAAAGATGAAAAAAAATTTGAAGTATTCAATTTTCCAGGACCTGGTATTGCTTTGTCGATGTATAATTTAGATAAATCTATCGAAGACTTTGCGCGATCTTGTTTTAATTATGGACTAATTAAAAAATGGCCAGTTTATTTATCAACAAAAAACACTATCTTAAAAACTTACGATGGCAGATTTAAGGATATTTTTCAAAATGTTTTTGAAAAAGAATTTAAATCTAAATTTGAAAAAAATAAAATTACTTACGAACATAGATTAATTGATGACATGGTGGCATGTGCTATGAAATGGAGTGGAAAATATATTTGGGCTTGTAAAAATTATGATGGAGATGTNCAATCTGATACAGTTGCCCAGGGTTATGGCTCTTTAGGCCTCATGACTAGTGTGCTACTCGCCCCAGATGGTAGAACGATGGAGGCTGAGGCTGCTCATGGAACAGTTACTAGACACTTTAGAATGCATCAAGAAGGTAAAGAAACTTCAACAAATCCAATTGCATCAATTTTTGCTTGGACGAGAGGACTTGCACATAGAGGAGAATTGGACTCAAATAGCGAGTTAATTAAATTTTCAAAAACATTAGAGCAAGTTTGTATAAATTGTGTTGAAAAAGGATCAATGACAAAAGACTTAGCTATTCTTGTAGGACCAACAACAAAGTATTTGAATACAAATCAATTTTTAGATGAAATTGACGGGAGTCTTAAAAAAAAATTAAATTAAAGACTTAAATTTTTCTAAAGCTTCATCAATTTTTGAACTTTCAATACCNCCAGCTTGAGCGAAATCTGGTCTTCCTCCTCCACCCTTTCCTCCAATTGTCTCTGACCCTATTTTAGCAAAATCAACAGCATTATATTTTTTAATTAATTTGTCTGTGACACCAACAGCTAAACCAATCTTATCATCTTTGATGGCAAAAATTATTACAATTCCTTCGCCCAAATCCTTTTTGCCTTTATCTACTAATTTTCTTAATTCTTTTGGAGGTAGTCCTAATATTTTTTGAAGTCTAACTTTAATACCTTTTACTTCAATATCGGAAATAATATTTTTTGTTTTATCTTGGAGAATTGACCCAACAGTTAAAACATCTAGTTGTTTCGTTAACTCTTTAATTATTTCAGTTGGATTTTTTTTATCTATGTTTGGTTTTCCTCCTANCCCAANTATTTTTNCAGAAAGATCATTTATAATCTCTTCGTTTTTCTGTGCAGAAAGATCTAATAATTTTTCTTTATTTTTAAAATAATCTTCTAGTTGTTTATCTCTTAAAGCTTCAACTCTTCTGACACCTGCTGCAATAGATGCTTGACTTACAATTTTAAATTTACCAATATCTCCCGTATTTCTGACATGCGTTCCTCCACATAATTCTGTAGAAAAATATCTATTCTTTTCATCTCCCATAGATAAAACTCTTACTTCTTCACCATATTTTTCCCCAAATAAAGCTAGCGCTCCATTATCNACAGCCTCTTTTGGCGTCATAAGTCTTGTTTTTACATCAGATTTATTATCTACCATTGANTTAACAAATTTCTCGATTTTGTCTATTTCATCTGGAGTTATTGGTTTCATGTGGCTGAAATCAAATCTTAATCTATCAGCTTCAACTAGAGATCCTTTTTGAGTNACATGCGTACCCAATACTCTTCTTAAAGATTCATGTAATAAATGTGTAGCTGAGTGATATGCTCTAATATTTTCTCTTCTTTCAATATCAATTTTCAACTCTACACTTTCATTGATTTTGATTTCACCAGATATCACTTTTCCATAGTGTACAAAAAGGTCTCCTAGTTTTTTCTGTACATCTAAAACTTTAAATTTAAAATTACTTGATATTATTTCGCCTGTATCTCCTACTTGACCACCAGACTCACCATAAAAAGGGGTTTGATTTAAAATTATCATTCCTTCATCGCCAGTTTTTAATTTTTCGACTTGCTCATTATTTTTTAAAAGAGACTGAATTATGCCCTCTGCTTGATCAGTTTCATAACCAAGAAATTCCGTAGCACCCAACTTGTCTCTAATCGCGAACCAAATGTCGTCAATAGCACTATCTCCTGAGCCTTTCCAATTTTTCTTGGCAAGCTCTCTGCTCTGTTTCATTAAATCATCAAATTTTTTATTATCTATTTGTAGTGATTTATTTTTTAAAATATCTTGGGTTAGGTCTAATGGAAAACCATAAGTGTCATAAAGTTTGAAAGCAACTTCGCCAGGAAGTACTTTATCTATCTTTGTAACTTCTTCGTCTAAAATTTTCATACCTCTATCAAGAAGAACTAAGAATTTTTCTTCCTCCATTTTTAAAGTTTCTTTAATTAAAGCCTCAGCTCTTTTTAATTCTGGATAATTTCCAGACATTTCTTCCATTAATGTTTTAAATATATTAAAAAAAATTGGCTCATTAGATCCAAGTAAATGTGAGTGTCTCATTCCTCTTCTCATTATTCTTCTGAGAACATATCCTCTTCCCTCATTTGAAGGTAAAACACCTTCTGCAATTAAAAATGAACTTGCTCTCAAATGGTCAGCAATAACTCTAAAGCTAGATAAATTTTTTTGATCTGGTTTTTTTTTTACAACTTCAGCTGTTGCAGAAATAATTTTTTTAAAATGATCTGTTTCGTAATTATCGTGAGTTCCCTGTAACAAAGCAGCAATTCTCTCAAGTCCCATTCCCGTATCTACAGATGGTTTAGGTAAATTTATTCGCTTATCTTTTGAAACTTGTTCAAATTGCATAAAAACAAGATTCCATATCTCAATATAACGATCTCCATCTTGATCTTTTGTACCTGGTAATCCACCTTTAAGTTTATCACCATGATCAAAAAATATCTCAGAACATGGTCCACAAGGACCAGTTTCGCCCATAGACCAAAAGTTATCTGAAGTTGGTATTTTAATTATTCTATCCTCATTAACTCCAGTAATTTTTTTCCAAAGATTAAATGCCTCCTCATCCTCACTAAATACTGTAAAATAAAGTCTTTTTTTATCCAGACCAAAGTCTTTAGTAATTAAATTCCAAGCAAGTTCAATAGCTCTTTCTTTAAAATAATCCCCAAAAGAAAAATTTCCCAACATTTCAAAAAATGTATGGTGTCTTGGTGTATATCCAACATTTTCTAGATCATTATGCTTTCCACCAGCTCTAACACATTTTTGAGAAGTAGTGGCCCTTTTATAGTTTCTCTTTTCTAAACCAGTAAATACATTTTTAAACTGTACCATTCCAGAGTTAGCAAACATTAAAGTTGGATCATTGTTTGGAACTAAATTGCTAGACTCAACAATCTTATGATCATTTTTTTCAAAATATTTAAGAAATGTATTTCTTATTCCGTTTAATGTTTTGTCAGCCATACTTTTAAAATACAGCTTTTTTATTTGATGTCTAGATAACAGTAGGGAAAAAAGGCGCTTGTTTAAAGCGCCTTTTTAGATAACTAGAAGTTAGTTCTTTTTAGATGGTGTTTCCTCTTTAGATTCGGCCTTTACTTTTTCCTCATCTATCGGATTGCCTTCAATCTTTTTTGAAATCATACCGGCTTTTTCACGTATTGCCATTTCAATTTCTGCTGCGGCTTTCGGATTTTGTTCAAGATAAAGTTTTGCATTTTCTTTACCTTGTCCGATTTTTTCACCTTTATAAGCGTACCAAGCTCCAGACTTTTCAACAATATCTGCCTTAGCACCTAAATCAATTAATTCTCCCGATTTACTAATACCTTTGCCGTACATCAGGTCAAATTCAACAACCTTAAATGGTGGTGATACTTTATTTTTAACCACTTTCACTCTTGTTGAGTTTCCAATTATATTATCTTTATCTTTTATTGCCCCAATTCTTCTAATATCCATTCTTACTGACGAATAGAATTTAAGTGCGTTTCCACCTGATGTTGTTTCAGGACTTCCAAACATAACACCGATTTTCATTCTTATTTGATTAATAAAAATAACCATTGTATTTGTTCGCGAGATTGAGCTTGTTAGCTTTCTTAGAGCTTGACTCATCAATCTTGATTGAAGACCAACATGATGATCGCCCATCTCTCCTTCGATTTCAGCTCTTGGTGTTAACGCTGCTACAGAATCTACTACCAATACTGAAATAGAGCCTGATTTAATTAATGTATCAGCTATTTCCAATGCCTGTTCTCCTGTATCGGGTTGAGAAATTAACAGTTCTTCTGTATTAACTCCTAATTTTTTTGCATATACTGGATCAAGAGCATGTTCTGCATCTACAAATCCACAAATTCCACCAGCTTTTTGGGCTTCAGCAACAACTTGCAATGCAAGCGTTGTTTTTCCAGACGATTCTGGACCGTAAATTTCAATAATTCTACCTTTTGGTAATCCGCCTATTCCTAATGCTAAATCTAAACTTAAAGAGCCTGTAGAAATAGACTCTATATCCATCGCTGTCTGTTGACCAAGCTTCATTACAGAGCCTTTGCCAAAATTATCTGTAATTTGTGTAATTGCTGCGTCTAAAGCTTTATTTTTTTCTTTATTTTCCAATTCCTTGTCTTTTGTGGCTTTAACCACTTTTAAGTTATTTTTTGTCATTTTTTGCCTCTTTTTTTAATGTTTTTAACTTACGAATCATACAATTAAATGTACACATTTTGTTCTCATTAGCAATAAAAATATTAAATTAACTAATAAATAGTGTATTTATTGAATTTTTAGATAGTCGCTATTCAATAAACCAATGGATTTAAGTAAATTGAATTTGGCTAGAAGATAATTTCTTTCTGAATTAGCTAAACTTATTTTTGAGTTAAGCAGAATAGTATTTGATTGAATTAGATCTAATGTTGATCTTCCAAGGCCAGACTCATATTCAGCGCTTATACCTTCATTAGCAATTTCCGCGGCTTTAACTTGTAATTTAACAGAATTTAATAGACTCTCAGTAGACTGAAGATTTGCCCACGCACTTGCAACTTCAGTTTCATTAGTTCTAAGGGCATATTCGTATAATAATTGTTTTCTATTTTTAAGACTTTTGCTCCTATTTATCTCAGCAAAGTTTTTACCTCCCTTAAAAAGAGGCCAAGATATTGTTGCTTTAACAGTTTCCTTATCTCTTTCATCAACTGTAGCGCTCAAATCATCAGTTTTAGAAGATTCTAAAGATAATGTAGCTGAGGGAGATAACTCAGATTTTGCTATTGTCAGATCTTTTTCTGACTGTTGATATTCAATTTTAGCTATAATCAAATCGGGACTATTATCTTTAGAAATCTCAATTGCTTGATTTAAAGATGACGGAACCTCAAAACTTAATCCATAATTTCCATTTAAATTATCAATACTATTTAAAGGGCCTACTACCCTTTCATATTCTAATTTTGAAGTGAGAACCTCATTTTGTGATTCGATTAGTTTTGCTTGGGACTCTGCTAAAGAAGATTCAGATTGAGCAACATCTGCTAAAGTTACTTGGCCTCTTTCTAATCTCGATCTATCGGTTTCAACTTGTCTCTCTGATAAATTTACATTGGACTGGTTAATATCAAACTTTTCTTTCGCAAGAGTGAGTCCTGTGTAGGCTTCGACAGCTTTGAATAAGATATCTTGTTCTTTTTTTAAAAATTTTGCTTGTGCCAAATTCAAACCTAATTTATTTTTTTCATAACCTGCAACTCCAGCAAATCCCTGAAATAATTTCTGTTCAATTAGAACAGACTGAGTTTTAGGATTTACATCAGTTACAGCGGTCTCAGCTCCAGATCTATTTGTATTTTTATCTGTATCTTCGCTGCTTTTAGACCCAGAAATAGTTATACTGGGNAAAAATTCACTTCTTGAAATTTTAAGATCTTCCTCAGAGATGTTTAAGTTTTCTCTTTCAGCGTTTAATTCAGGATTGTTTTTGTAAGCCTCTGATAGAGCTTCGCTTAGTGTTATAGCATGCACTAAATTAAAACTTATAATTGACAAGAAAAAAGCTAAAAATATATTTTTCATTATTTTTTTTGGTCTAAAGGATGGTTTTCTCCATCATTAACTGGAACGTTTTCTAATTCAAATGGTTTAACACCTTCAACACAAGCTATATTTATTCCGTATATTTTCGGATTTATTCTTGGCCTGTTATGAGTATGAATACCACAAATTTTACAAAAATAGTGTTGTGCAGCTTTTGTATAAAATTGATAAAGTGTTAAAAGATTTTCTCCTTTTATTAATTTAAAAGCATCTGGTCCAAGAACCCCTATTATGTATCCTTTTTTTTTGCAGATAGAACAATTACAACGCATTATCTTTTCAAAGCCTTTTTCAGGAACATCCACTTCTGCTTCTACCCCTCCGCAATGACATGTTAATTTTTTCTTCATATTTTTCTAATACTGATTGAATATACCATGTATCAAACCTTTGCATTTTATTTTAAAGCTACTTTTAGATGCAGTTATCCACAACGTCCCTATATGTTGTTTTCAATGTTCACCTTTTGATTCTATTTCGATTCACTTACAGACTCAAAATACAACCTATTTGACTATATCAATAAATTAGTCTAATAATAAGAACAAAACAAGAACATGAAACTAACTGTACCATTTTATCTGCANAAAGCTGGGGCTGGTTTTCCTTCTCCTGCAACTGATTATATAGAGGAGGACGTTGATCTTAACGTTCATCTAATAAAAAATGTTCCGGCAACTTTTATTATTCGGGTTCAAGGAAAATCTATGACTGACGTTGGTATTTATGACGGTGATTTATTGGTAGTCGACAGAAGTTTGAAACCTAAAAATTTCTCAACTGTAGTAGCCAATGTTCATGATGAATTAGTTGTTAAAAACTTTGTTAAATCAAAAGACCAAAGTTTTTTATCTTCAGGATCCAAAAAAATCGAGGATAAAATTATTATTAACCAAGACTCAGATGTTTTCATTTGGGGAGTTGTTACTTATGTCATTCACTCAACTTACTAAAAAAATAGCACTAGTCGATTGTAATTCGTTTTATGTTTCATGTGAAAGGCTATTCAATCCAAAGTTGAGAAATAAACCTGTGGTTGTGTTATCGAATAACGATGGATGTATCATTTCAAGATCAGTAGAGGCAAAAGCTTTAGGGATTAAAATGGGAGAACCATACTTCAAAGCTAAAAATATTATCATGAAAAATAATGTCCAAGTTTTTTCGTCAAATTATTCTCTATACGGAGATTTATCTAGAAGGGTAATGAGAACTCTTAAAAGATTTAATTCTGAAATAGAAATTTATTCTATTGATGAAGCTTTTCTGGATCTGACTAATTTTCCAGATAACGAAATAGAAGATGTTGGAAAAGAAATTAGGAATGTAGTTCTCCAATGGACGGGCATTCCAACGAGCATAGGCATAGCAACAACTAAAACTTTAAGTAAAGTCGCAAATCATATAGCTAAAAAAAAACAATCTGGAGTTGTTAGCTTAATAGGATTGGAAAATATAGATCCGATTTTAGAAAAGGTAGAAATCAATGATGTCTGGGGCGTTGGAAGGCAATTAACAAAATTCTATCATAAGAACGGAATTTATAATGCCAAACAATTAAAGAATAAATCTAACACATGGATTAAAAAAAGNTCTAATGTTTTAAGCTCAAGAACCGCGATGGAACTTAGAGGTATTTCTTGTATTAATTTAGAAACAAAAAGTTCAAAAAGAAAGAGTTGTGTCGTATCACGTTCATTTGGAAAAAGAGTAGAAAATTTTCAAGAACTAAAAGAAGCTGTTGCGAGTTATTCATTAAATGCTTCAGAAAAAATTAGATCAGAGTCATTAATTACAAAATCAATAACTGTTTTTGTGAGAACAAGTCCTTTTCAAAGTCGCTATGGTTTTTATTCTAATTCAAAAACAATAGATTTTCCAATTGCTACAAATAATAGTATAGAAATTGTAAAGGCAGCAATTTCTGGTTTAGAAAGTATTTTTAAAAATGGATACCGTTATCAAAAAGCAGGAGTGATACTGTCTCATTTATGTGACTCAAACAATAAAGAAAATTTATTTTCTTCTATTCGAGATGAAAAAATAAATAGTTTAATGAGGTCTATTGATAATACTAACTATAGATATGGAAGATCAACTTTAAGTCTTGCAAGTGCTGGAGTACATAAAAAATGGAATATGAAAAGACAACACTCTTCTAAAATTGATACAGCTGATTTTTATTCTTTGCCAACAATAAAAGTTAATTAATTGTTTTTAAACTTTTCTTTTTTTTTTGGTTTTCTAAAAACAATNCTATCTAAATAAATTCTTTGATCATGAAGGCTCTCCCAATCAGAATTCCAATAACCAATAGTTCTGTGTCTGTATATCCCAAATTTCATATAGCCACCTGTGCAAGTGTCAGCTAAAGTTTTTATGTTTCTTAGATCAGCTATAACTTCATTATTTTTATAAATTTTAAATCTACCTGTTTCGTCAAGCTTCCAGAGAACGTGAAATTTTAAATGTGTCCACTTCCCTTTTAAATCTTCAATTTTTCCAATTATAACGGGCTCTGATGCATAAGCTGCTTTACTTGCCCAGCTGTAATAATGTTCCCCTTTATATTTAAAATCTTGAGCCCAAAAATGACAACAGCTATGACATCCTTTAGCTTTATTATCAGTATGCATTTGGCCAATTATAACTACAGCACCTTTTTTTAAAGGTTCATAAGTTTCATCNAAATAAACTGCATATTCAAAAATATGTTCTTTATTTTTTAATTTCATATCACCTAGGTGTATTTCTTGTCTGCTTCTGTTACCTTTGCCGTCACATTGAATTTGAGTTGTTTGCGCTTTACCCTTTCCACAGCCAGCGTCTTCTCTATTTACAGTAACTTGAATACTTGTTTTTCCTTCGTAAACTGGGAAACCATCTGAGGCTTTTACTTCTTTAATTCTATTAACTTTTTTTTCAGACATAGAAAGAAATTGCTTTTTATATCCTTTTATATCTTTAAAATTTGTTTTATGATTATCTGAAAACGCTTGTCCAGAAAGAAGAATAAAAGTAAAAATTATTATTAAAAGATTTTTCACTATACGGTGTTAATTTTAACACCTTTTAATAAAAAATCCGATATCTGATTTGCTACCATTTCTGCTACTACAATTGATGCTTCAGTTGTTGATGCTGCAATATGTGGAGTTAAAACGACTTTTGGATTATTAAATAATATATTTTCTTTTGCTGGCTCTTTTGAAAATACATCTACTGCTGCTCCAGCAATCAAATTTTCATTCAAAGCTTCATGTAAATCTTTCTCGTCAACAATATTACCTCTCGCAGCGTTAATTATATATGCCGTTGGCTTCATTTTTTTATAATGTTCTTTTGAAATCATGGGCTTCCCATCTTTAGGTGCCTTACAGTGAAAGCTTATAATATCACTTTTGCTAATCAAATCTTCAAAACTTGCATTTTCTACATGTGGGTAATCCTTTTTTCTAGACTCTAATGATTTTGAATTAACTAAAATTTTCATATCAAAACCCTTAACAAGCTTGCTTAATCTAACACCAACATTTCCAAAACCAATTATTCCTAAAGTTTTTTTAGAAAGCTCTGTTCCTTTAATATTTTTCTTTTCCCATTGACCTTTATGTGTTGTTTCGTTTGCAAAAGGCATTTTTCTTAAAACTGACATTATCATTGCAAAAGCATGTTCTGCTGTGGCATTTGCATTTCCTCCAGGAGTATTCATCACAATCATATTTTTTTCTTTTGCTGTAGGCACATCAATATTGTCAAC
>FUFK010044645.1_pt1 | contig 17704 bp, 15 predicted proteins | sample 1021851 | NCBI WGS metagenome assembly FUFK01 (sample SAMEA51879418, study PRJEB19060) | metagenome | reverse complement strand
AAAGGTATAAGAATAATTCCATCTTGTGGGTTTGATTCAATACCTTCAGATATTGGAACTTTCTTTGCTGTTAGATCTTCAAACAAGCCAGTAAAAAGAGTTGACTCATTTCACTCTTGGAAAGGAGAAGCCTCAGGGGGGACTATAGAGACAATGTTTGCCATGGGAGATTTAAATCTTGGAAAAGAAATCCGTGACCCTTTTCTACTTAATCCAGAGGGATCATATACAAATGAGCAAAAGAAATTAAGCTCTGATGTATTTAAGATTTCTAAACAGAAAGATTTAAATGCATGGTCAGGCCCATTTGTGATGGCAGGAGCTAATACTAGAGTAGTAAGGAGAAGTGAGGCTCTATTGACCGAACGTCAGAAGTCCTACGGCAATAATTTCACATATCAGGAATATGCTTTTCATAAAAGCTGGAGTAAAGCTCTTTTTTCAACCCTGGGACTAGGGCTGCTAGGTTTAACTCTTGTATCACCTTTAAGAAAAATTGTTAGATCATTCCTAAGAAAACCTGGAGAAGGGCCTTCTTTAGAGGTTCAAGAAAATGGTTGGTTTGATTGTAAATACTTAGTTGAAAATGAGGATGGTCAAAAGTCTCTTTATAGAATGTTTGGTAAAGGCGATCCTGGCTATAAAGTTACATCTAAGTTTGTTGCTGAATGCGCATTATCATTACTTGAAGATCCAGAAACTCTTCCAGGAGGCTCAGAGTATGGAGGAATCCTTACAAGCGCCTCAGGTCTTGGAAATGTATTAGTTGAGAGACTTAAAAATGCGGATATACATTTCGAAGCGCTCTGATATTTCCAAATAGATAACAATTTAGGTATTATTTTGCTATGAAAGTAGCAATCTACCCTGGTTCATTCGACCCAATTACGGTTGGACATATGGATATTGTTGAAAGAGCAACTGTGCTTTTTGATAAAGTTATTATTAGCGTTGCTGAAACGGATATGAAAAATCCACTTTTTTCTTCTGAAGAAAGATTAGACCTAGTGAGCTCAATCTATGCTGATAATGAAAAGATTGAAGTCGTTGCATTTAAAAAGAAACTTACAGTTGATCTTGCAAGGGAAAATAATGCATGCGCCATCATCAGAGGCTTGAGAGCAGTATCTGATTTTGAGCATGAGTTTCAACTAGCGACCATGAATAGGGCACTTGCTCCAGATATAGAAAGCATTTTCTTGACTCCTAAGGATACACTCATTTATGTATCATCAAGTCTAGTCAAAGAAATTGCTAGCTTAGGAGGAGATATTTCAAATTTTGTTCATGAAAATGTAGAAATGGCTCTTAAAGCGAAACTAAATCATTAGTTCTGGCAGTTCTTGCAATAAAAAGTTGATCTCTGATTCTGAACAAACCTAATAATCTTTTCTTTGCATGCTCTACATTCTTCAGTCTCTCTATCATAGACATTTAATTCAATCTTGAAATAACCTTTATTACCATCTGCGGAGTAAAAGTCTTTTAAAGTAGTTCCACCTTTGGTTATTGCTTCTTTGATAATCCTCTTTGTATTTTTGACCANTTCTTCGCACTGACTTTTATTTAAGTATTTAATTTTTCTCTTGGGAGAAATACCTGAGCTAAATAAAATCTCGCAAGCGTAGATATTTCCTATACCTACTACGTTCTTTTGATTCATTAAAAAGCTCTTTGTGGATACTCCAGCTTTCTTTATTTTTTTATAGAGATATTCTGAATTGAAATTATCTTCAAGTGGTTCCGGACCCAGATTCTTTATTAAGAAATGATTTTGCAGATCACTTGATACATGGAGAGATCCAAATCTTCTAGGGTCATTAAAAATTAGGACTTCATTACTGAACTCAAACACAACATGATCATGCTTTCTTGTCTCGTTGCTTCCAAGCGTCTGTATTCGAAAAGTTCCTGTCATACCTAGATGAATTATTATTGTTACTTCATCCAGATGTAAAAAAATATATTTTGCTCTCCTGGTAATTGATAATATTTTTTTTTCTTTTATTTTATTAATTGCTTTTTCATCTATTGGCCAACGTAAAGATGGATTATTAACAATTATTCGTTTAAGAGTCTTGCCCTTGAAAGGGAGGATGGCATTCTTAGTGGTTTCTACTTCAGGGAGTTCTGGCATTAATTGAGATAGCCGTTGATCTCATTAATACTTTGAGGGCTTAAAGTCCCTGCCGCTAATTCAAGATTTAATTGAGAGAGCAAATAGTCATATTTTGCATTTGCTAGATTCTTTTCAGCGGTATAAAGATTCTTTTCAGCTTGGAGAAGATCAACAATGTTTCTTGTTCCAACCTCATATCCAACTCTTGTTGCTTCAAGTGCACTGTTAGCTGAAACAACAGCTTGTTTTTGAGCCTTTAAATTGGCGCCAAGAGTAATTACATTTGAGAACCCAGACCTAACTTCTTGAATCACTGTTCTTTGCGCAAAAAGTGTTTCTTCAACAGCTCTATTGTATTCGGCATAGGCCTGCCTTCTTCTTGAACTGACAGCACCACCTTGAGAGATCGGTATTGAAAGGCTGAGGCTATAGTTCTTTCTTTGTGTCTCACTGGGAGCTTGAAAACCTAAATCTTCAAAACCTTCATATGTATATTGATTGGTATTTGATTCCGATTCTGTTCCAACAATATTAATTTTTGGTAAGTGCTCAGAGGCTGAGCTTCTAGCTGAATCTTGTGATGCATCTCTTCGAAGTACTGATGCTTGAAGTCTATAGTTATTTTTAAGAGCAATATCAACCCACTCTTGTTTAGTTGTAGGGTTAGGATTTTCTGGAACAATATCTGCCTTGAGAGAATCTATCGAGAATATTTCTCTNCCTATTANAGAATTAAGNTCTTCTCTTGCATTAAAAAGCGCACCTTCAGAACGAATCTTTGCTGCCACNCTTAAATCATATGCTAATTGCGCCTCTTGNACTTCNGTAATAGCAGAAAGCCCAACTTCAAACCTNTGTTGGATNTGGTCAAGCTGCTTTTTAATTGCTTTTTCTTCTGAAACAGCAGCATTAAGATTATCAATGGCTCTCAAAACNCCAAAATATTTTTCNACTGTTCTAATAATNAAATTTTGTTGCGCATAAGCGAAGTCAGCTTCNGAAGCATCCGTAAGTTTNTTTGATCTTNTAAAGTTAAACCAAGAATCAAGCCTAAAAAGAGGTTGTGTTAATCTAGCGGTCACTGAGCTGTTGTTATAAGCACTTTGCAACTCATCAAATTGATAATATTCNTTCCAGTTTGTTGATCCNCTCAAAGTAACATTTGGCAGAAGTCCTGCTCTNCCTTGCACAACAAATTCTTTACCAGCTAAAAGAGAATATTCTGAAGANTTATATTGAGGATCATTATCAAGAGCTTCGTTATAAATATCTAAGAGGTTTTCAGATGCTAAAGGCAAAGAAATGAATGATATTAAGACCAGATTTTTAAACATAACTATAATAATTGGGTTGCATTAAACAACCTTTATGCTATCTGTGTCAATATAAAGTGTCAAGTAAACTTTACATTAAGGAATTATTTTCTTTATATTACTTAAGCTTAGAGTAAAATAGTTGCAACGCTTATAAAGGTATCTAACATTGTCAAAAAAGGCTTACGATTCAAAAGCAATTGAGGTTTTGTCGGGTCTCGATCCCGTCAAAAAAAGACCAGGTATGTATACCGATACNTCNTGNCCAAATCANCTTATTCAAGAAGTTCTGGATAACTCTGTAGATGAAGCTTTATCAGGTTATTGTAAGCGCATTAAAGTAAATNTTTATAAGGATAATAGCGTTGAAGTCTCAGACAATGGACGAGGCATGCCTGTTGATGTCCATCCTGAGCATAAGCTAACAGGCGTTGAATTAATTATGTGTAAGCTTCATGCTGGAGCAAAGTTCTCTGGAGAAGATTATGGTTTTTCTGGAGGGCTTCATGGAGTCGGAGTTTCTGTAGTAAATGCTTTATCCACCAAACTTAATGTAAAAATTAAACGTGATTCAAAAGAGTATGAAATAAATTTCTCTGCCGGAGACAAAGACAATGATTTGAAATCAATTGGTGATGTTGGAGCAACGAATTCAGGAACNACAATTAGATTTTATCCAGACAAACAATACTTCGAAACATTAGAGATAAACAAAAAGAGCTTAAAACATTTACTAAAGGCTAAGGCAGTTCTTTGCCCAGGTCTTCAAATAGATTACTTTGATGAAAAAAAGAATGAGAGAATTAAATGGATTTTTGATGAGGGACTGAGCGACTACCTCGATGAGTTTTCAGGTTGTAACGAGAAACTTCTTGATGAAACTATTATTCTTTCCAAAACTTCCGATGATCAAGCATTAGATGTAGCAGTGAATTGGACTGAAGAGGCTTCAAATAATTTACTCAAAGAAACTTATGTAAACTTAATTCCCACTGCATTAGGCGGCTCTCATTTAAATGGGTTTAAGTCTGGTCTTCTTGAGGCAATAAAAGAATTCTGTGACTACAGAAATTTGATTCCAAAAGGGATAAAAATTAATTCTGATGACATTCTTGCTAACTGCATCTTTGTTATTTCTTCAAAGTTAAAGAATCCTCAGTTCGCTGGTCAAACTAAAGAGAGACTTGATTCCAAAGATCATATGAGCTTTGTTTCATCTTCAACAAAAGATTCCCTAAGTATTTGGCTTAACCAACATACCGAAGAGGGTGAAAAGATTGCAGATCTAGCAATTGCCGCTGCTCAAAAGAGGATTAAAAGCTCAACAAAAGTTGATAGAAAGAAAACATTTAAAGGTCCAGCTCTTCCTGGAAAGCTTTCTGACTGTAACTGCGACAACATTGAAGAGAGTGAACTATTTTTAGTTGAGGGAGACTCAGCAGGAGGGTCTGCAAAGCAAGCTCGAGATAGAAGGTTTCAGGCAATAATGCCTTTAAGAGGAAAAATTCTTAATACCTGGGATTTAGAAAGTGCAGACATAATAAAATCTCAAGAAATTAAAGATCTTGCGACTGCTATTGGATCTTTGCCAGGAGATACAGATATTTCCAACCTAAGATATGGAAAGATTTGTATACTCGCTGATGCTGACTCAGATGGACTGCACATAGCAACTTTANTATGTGCATTATTCCTAAGACACTATAAGAATTTAGTAACCTCNGGAAAAATCTTTGTCTCCATGCCTCCGTTATATAGGATTGATGCTGCAAAAGAAGTTTTTTATGCCCTCGATGAGAATGAAAAAGAATCTATTGTTAAGAAAATTAAAAAACAGAACTCGAAAATTAAGATAGATATTCAAAGATTTAAAGGGCTTGGAGAAATGAATCCTTCTCAATTAAGAGAGACGGTTATGAAGCCTGAATCAAGAAGATTAGTTCAACTAACTTTAAGTAGTTCTGATAATGCAAACTCAGTATTTGATCTACTGCTTTCTAAAAAGAGAGCTCCAGATAGAAAAGAATGGCTTGAAAAGAAAGGTAACTTAGCGGAGATTTAATGACTAAAGAAAATTTNGATAAACAAAGNATTAAAAAATATGCAGAAAATGCATATCTCAATTATTCGATGTATGTCATTTTGGATNGAGCTTTACCNAATATTGGAGATGGGCTGAAGCCNGTNCAAAGAAGGATTTTATATGCAATGTCAGAACTTGGACTNAATGCATCATCAAAGTACAAGAAATCTGCTAGAACTGTTGGNGATGTAATAGGTAAATTCCATCCACATGGTGATAGTGCTGCTTATGAAGCGATGGTTTTAATGGCACAAGATTTTTCATTTAGATACCCATTTGTAGATGGTCAAGGAAATTGGGGATCGCAAGATGATCCTAAATCTTTTGCGGCAATGAGATATACAGAATCTAAACTAACAAAATTTTCAGATCTTCTAATAGATGAGTTAAAGCAAGGAACAGTGGATTGGCAGCCAAATTTCGATGGATCACTTCTTGAGCCAGTAATCTTTCCAGCAAAAGTTCCATCCATTTTACTTAATGGNACTACAGGCATAGCAGTTGGTATGGCTACAGATATCCCATCACACAATATGACAGAGGTAATTGATGCAACTATCCATGTTTTAGAAAATCCAAAGACTTCTGTTGATCAAATTCTCAAATATATAAAGGGACCAGATTTTTCTAACAAGGCTCCAATTGTTGCATCTCCAGAAGAGTTAAATGAAATGTATAGCACTGGAAGAGGTGCTTTTAAAATGAAGTGTGCTTGGAAAAAAGAAGGCAATGACATAATTGTAACTGACCTTCCTCATCAAACGTCTGGCTCAAAAGTTTTAGAGCAAATTTCAAATCAAATGATAAATAAAAAACTTCCAATGATTGTCGACCTCAGAGATGAGGGCGATCATGAGGAGCCAACAAGATTAGTAATAAGCTTAAAATCGAATCGAGTTAATGCAGAGGATCTCATGAATCATTTATATGCATCAACAGACCTGCAGAAAAACTACAGGGGTAACTTTAATTTAATTTCTCTAAAAGGGTCACCTAAGGTTTACTCAATAAAAGATCTTCTAAGCGACTGGATAGCATTCAGGAAAACAACAGTAACCAGAAAGCTCGAGCACAGGCTCGATCAAGTAGATGATAGATTGCATATATTAGAAGGCTTATTAATTGTCTATCTCGATCTAGATAAAGTCATTAAGATCATCAGACAATCAGATGATCCCAAAAAAGAACTCACTAAAAAATTTAAAATATCTGATATTCAGGCTAATGCAATATTAGAGATAAAACTTAGACAGCTTGCAAAACTTGAACAAATTAAATTAGAAGAAGAAAGAGATGCTCTTAAAAAAGAGAAAAAAGAACTTGAGAAGATTCTTAATTCAAAGGCAAGATTGAAAACCTTTATTAAAAATGAATTAAAAGAAATAAAGGAAAACTTTGGAGATGAAAGAAACTCTCCCCTTATTGAATCTTCAAGCGCAAAGATGTTCTCTGAGGAAGATACTATAACATCTGATCCTGTAACAATTGTCCTTTCAAATGCAGGTTGGATTAGAAGTGCCAAAGGTCACGAAATAGATCCTTCAACTCTTTCCTATAGAGGAGAGGATAAATTAAAAGACTTTAGTCGAGGAAGAAATAATCAACCCTGCGTATTTATTGATGCNCTNGGCAAAGCTTATACATTGCCTGCNCATACACTCCCTTCTGCAAGAGGCCTGGGTGAGCCTTTAACAGGAAGAGTTACTTCTAGCTCAGGAGTTGAATTTATGAGTGTTGCAATTGGAAAAGGTGAGGATAAGTTTCTTATTGCTAATACATCTGGGTATGGATTCCTCGCAAACTTTGAAGATATGATCTCCAATAAGAAAACAGGTAAAGCGTTTATGAGGGTTCCTGACGGCGCTGAGATTCTTCCTTGTGAGAAAATTATGCAAGATGATAAATATATAGCTGCCGTAACCAACTTTGGGAAGTTATTAATTTTTAATTTAGATGAGCTCACGGTCCTAGCAAAAGGCAAAGGCACTAAAATAATAAATATTCCTAAAAAACAGTTTGTTGAAAAGAAGGAAAGATTAATTATTGTAAAACCGTTTAGCGAAGGATCTAAATTAAATATTCAAAGAGACAATGGAAATATTAGGGCGTTTTCTCCAAAAGAACTGGAAGGATTTAAACTTGAACGAGCAAAAAGAGGACGATCTTTACCTCAAGGTTATAAAAGGGTTTTATCGATAACGGTTGAAAGACCTGAATCTACTTCCAATTAGGTAGTTTTTTCTTAGCAAGAATTAATTTTGGTTTTTCTAGCTTTGGAAGACCATTCTTATAATCTACAGGCCCTTCACCTTGAATCAAAGGACTAAAATAATCTATACCTTTCTTAGTTATGCCAAAGCCATCTTTTGTAATAAAGCTTTTTGGTAGTTTTTTTTCTACATTTGCTATTTTAGAGAGTTTCGCAGGAACTATTTCCCAAGAATATTTCGAAGTCTTTTTTCTTTTTATTACTGGCATGACACCATTCATACCTTTAACTGCATATTTAACGGCATGTCTTCCAACCGCCTCAGCATGTTCTAAATCAACTTTTGAAGAAATATGTCTAGCACTTCTTTGAAGATAATCAGCCACCGCCCAATGATTTTTAAGTTTTAGTTTTTGAGAGATAAGATTTGCTAAAAAAGGAGCAACTCCACCAAGTTGAGCATGGCCAAAAGCATCTTTTGTATCAGCTTCAGCAAGAAACTTATTTTTATTATTTTTTATTCCCTCTGAAGCTACAACAACACAGTAACCTAATTTGTTTACAGTCTCTTTTACTTTTTTTAAAAAAGCAGTTTGATTAAAAGTAATCTCCGGAAGAAGAATTATGTGAGGAGCATCAGAGTTATCTTGTTTTGCAAGAGCTGAAGACCCAGCAATCCATCCAGCATGTCTTCCCATTACCTCTAGGATGAAGACTTTTGTAGAACTCTCCATCATTGATTGAACATCAAGACTTGCTTCTTGAGTCGATATCGCAACATATTTTGCAACTGACCCAAACCCTGGACATGTATCCGTAACAGCCAAATCATTATCAACTGTTTTAGGTATTGCAATACAGGTTAAATCATAGCCAAGACTTTTACTTATCTGAGATACTTTATATGCAGTATCTGCAGAATCATTCCCACCATTATAAAAAAANTAACCAATATCANGNGCTTTAAAAACCTCTATAAGCCTTTTATATTCTTTTGCATTNTCATCTAAGCTTTTAAGTTTNTATCTGCATGATCCAAATACACCACCTGGCCTGNAATANANTGATTCAATAAGTTTTTTTGATTCTTTAGAGGTATCAATCAGGTTCTCGCGTAGTGCTCCAAGTATTCCATTTTGCCCTGCATAAACTTTATTTATTTGATTTGGGAATTTCTTTGCTTCCTGAATAACTGCAGCAGCAGTTGCATTAATGACAGAAGTTACACCACCGGATTGAGCATAAAAAGCATTTTTTTTCATAGCTTAAGTAAAGATTTAACTATGCTAGCAAAAATGTTCTAATTATTAAAAGTATTTATGAAAATTCATATCCTAGGAATCTGCGGAACGTTTATGGGAGGATTGGCTCGAATTTTAATTGAGTCCGGTCATAAGGTTANTGGATCAGATAACAATTTTTATCCTCCAATGTCAGATCAACTAAGAGAATTAGATGTTGAATTAACAAAAGGATTTGAGCCNTCCTCAATGCCTGAAGCTGATCTATANGTAATTGGNAATGCACTTTCTAGGGGAAATAANTGCGTGGAAGAAATTTTAAACAAAAACNTCCCNTATAAATCTGGACCCGAGATGCTTGGTGACATTATCAAAGATAGATTTGTGATAGCTGTCTCNGGGACTCACGGAAAAACGACAACATCCTTCATGATTGCAAANATATTTCAGTCTTTGGGTANNGATATAGGTTATCTCATAGGAGGTATATCACCTGATTTNTCATTCTCTGCAAAAATAGGAAGTGATGAAATCTTCNTNATTGAGGCAGATGAATATGATTCTGCATTTTTTGACAAGAGATCAAAATTTATACATTACTCTCCAAATATTCTTTTGATAAATAATATTGAGTTTGATCACGCAGANATATTTAACGATTTAGATGAGATAAAAAAACAATTCCATCACTTATTAAANATTATNCCGAGCAGCGGAAAAATAATTNTATTTAACCATGATAAAAATGCATTAGANGTTATAAATNAGGGATGCTGGGCAGATATTATTGAAATTAATGGNNATGCCAGCAGGGCTAGCTTTGATTCATCTTCTTCAATGATTAAATTTGATGGAAANTCAGTCTNTATAAANGATTTACCTTTTTATGGTTCTCATAACAATCTNAATGCAGCTGCAGCAATNATTTCTGCTGCATCTTATGGAATANATCTTAATGNTGCTTATGACGGGCTAAAAGATTTTAGTGGCGTACTTCGNAGACTCGAAGAGAAGGGGACTTTTAATGGAATAACAATACTAGACGACTTTGCGCATCATCCAACAGCNATAAAATCTACTATTCAAGCAGTTCAAGAAAAATATAACGGAAAAAATATACTAAATATTATAGANCTTGGGTCTAACACAATGTCGGGAGGTTTTCATGGAGAAGAACTNTTTTCTATTGATAGTTTAGANAGTGATATNCTATGGCTGGATCATAAATCAATTCTTAAAAATAATAAGGGGAATATTTATAANTCCCATGATGATTTGATTNAATCGGTCTCAAAAAATTNTTCACATTTTGATATCATTTTAATAATGACCAATAAAAATAGTAGAAATATCTATGAACCTTTAAGAGACATCATTGAAGCCAATTAACTTACCAATCTTTCCTTTAAAATTAGTTGTTCTCCCAGGAACAATCCAGGGTTTGCAAATCTTTGAACCTCGCTATCTAAATATGGTCAAGCAATGTATGTCTAGTGCTTCAAATTTTGTTATTTCCTACAAATCAGANAGATTCGATGATTTTGATTTTGGTATTGAGAAAGTTGGAACATCAGTAAAGATCGTAGACTTTAATAATTTACCAAATGGATTNTTAGGAATAACAGTTAAGGCTGAATCAAAAGTCTCTTTAAATAATATAATTCAGCTCGAAGATAAATCCTATCTAGGTGAGGTTCTACCCTTGACTGAGCCTGAAGTTGACGACCAATCTCTCTTAGCAAAGTATCCAGATCTTATTGAGGTTTTAGTTAAGCTTAAAGAGCATCCAGAAATTAAAACACTGCAACTTGAAATTGATTTAGACTCTGCTGACTCAGTCTCATATCACCTAGGNAATTTAATTCCACTAACAGCAGATGAAAAGCAAACGCTACTAACAGCATTTGATGCAGATCAAAGATTTAAAATACTATCAAAGATTCTTGAATCAATAAGAAAGACCTAATTAGATCTTCAGCATTTGTTTTCCTTGATTTTGCCCTGTAAATAATCTATTTAATGTTTCAGGACAGTTCTCAATTCCTTCNTGGATATCCTCTCGATGNTTNATTTTTCCTTCCATTGCCCATTTAGANATATCATCAATTGCNTCACTAGCTCGGCNATANTAATCCANAACCAAAAANCCCTGCATNTTAGCTCTTCTTACNATAAGCATAGTAAGATTTCTTGGTCCTACAGGCATTTGCTCTCCAGTGTAATTTGAGATACTTCCACAACAAATAATTCTTGCATTTATATTAATTAAAAAAAGCACTGACTCCAAAATAGGTCCGCCCACATTATCAAAATAAATATCTATTCCATCTTTAGCTAACTTAGTTAACTCTTCTGCAACATTGGAATTTTTATAATCAATTACATCATCTACTCCGCACTCTTTTAACCATGAACATTTTTCATCTCCACCAGCTATTCCAATTACATGACACCCTTTAATTTTTGCAATCTGACAAACCATTGCTCCCGTGGCTCCAGCTGCTCCAGAGACAACAACAGTCTCACCAGGTTGNGGATTGCCNACATCCAGNAGGCCAAAGTAGGCAGTAATTCCTGTTGANCCAAAGATATTTAACATAGTAGGTATNGGCAGAACGTCGGGCACTTTGCGCATTGTCTTTAAATCATTTTCTGAGGGAATATGATGAGTCTGCCATCCAATCATGCCACTTACTAAGTCGCCTTCAGAAAAATTCTCGTTTTTTGATTCAAGAATTTTTCCTATCCCACCTGATCTAACAACTTCATCAATTTGAACTGGAGGCAAATATCCAGGCAAATCTGTTAACCACATTCTTTGAGTTGGATCAAAAGATAAGTATTGATTTTCTATAAGAACTTCTCCGTCTTGAATATCCCTTACTTCTTCTTTTATAAGCTCAAAATTTTCATTTTTAACAAGACCTTCAGGTCTCTCTTTTAAAACCCATTTTGTATTTGTCACTGNCATCTTTACTCCTCCACAAATAAAGNTTTATAAATTAATAAGTCGAATAATACACCTGAGGTAACTCTAACAAAAGAATTATTTAAAGATTATTGGCGGTATATTTGATTTGTTTCTATACCAATTTATCGTTTTCAGGATTAGGTTTGTTTTAATAATTCTTTTTTCTAGCTTAAATTTTCCTGGATAGTCACTTAACATAAGTCCAACCAAAATCGTCAGTAACCCCTGACCAGGAAGAACAAGCATCAAAATCCCACCCATAATCAAGCAATAACCAATGATATTCTTTAATGCTAAGGTAATTATCCAAAAAATAGGATTCTTATCCTTGTACTCAGATATTCCTCTTTTATCATTTAAAAAATAGTCATATGGTATTTTTTTTATAAAGTAGCCGATTGAAAGAGCGCTTATTACTAAAATTGCAATTGAGCTTATCCCAAGAATGAAGAATATATCAACAATATTTTCTGACAAATATTTTTGCATAATTAATTAATAATAATATCTTTTTTATCATATACTTAATGAATTAAAAGCAAAACAACTTGGCAAAGACTTCATTAAAAAAACTCTGTATAAACTCCCTTGAGGAATTAAAAGCTAAAGACATTGTATGCATTGATTTGAAGAAGATTTCTTCGTTTGCAGATGAAATGATTATTGCATCAGCNACTTCATCAAGGCATGCAAAAGCACTATCAGATAGAGTTGTTGAAGACCTCAAAAGTAATAATATTTTAGTTTTAGGAGTTGAGGGACAGGATACCTCAGATTGGATCTTAATTGATTGCGAAGACCTAGTAATAAATATAATGAATAATGANACTCGNGTTTACTATGATTTAGAAACACTATGGGGGTATGAGGACGCCACTTTAAATTCTAATTTATGANATTAGAAGTTATATCAATATCTAATAAGCTAACCAAATGGGAGGACGAGACTTTAAAATTTTATTTAAAACAGATTTCGTCATTTGCCAACATAACTATTCAAAATATTAAACCTGCTCAAGGAAGAAACTTAAGCATAAGAGAAGTTCAAACTAATGAAGAAAAAAATATCTCAAAAAGAATTAAGCCCGATTCATTAATAATTTCCTTTGATAGAAAAGGTAAACAGCTTGATAGTTTGCAATTTGCAGATCTTACTCAAAAATTCTTAAGTTCAGGAAAGAGCTGCAGTCTTATTATTGGAGGATCTTATGGGTTGAGTGAGTCATTTCTTGCAAAATCAGATCATGTNATTTCNTTTTCTGCATTAACTTTTCCTCATAAATTATTTAAGATTTTACTTATTGAGCAGCTCTATAGGTCTATAACAATTATACAAAACAAGTCTTACCACAAATGACAGAAATAAATGAAACCTACAAAGAAAAAATAAGCTTTAATAAAAGACTTATTTTTCTCTATGTCACTTTTGGCATTCTGGGAGTAGTTTTTTATTATCAGATATTTAATTTACAAATCTCAAATTATTCTGAATACGAAATTGCGGCTGAAAACAATAAAAATGAGGAGATATCAGTTCAGCCCTTAAGAGGAATTATTTTTGACAGAAACGGGGAAATATTAGTAAATAACATCCCAACTTTTGATTTGATTACTAAACCTTTTTTTATTGATGATCCAGATGATTTTCTATTAAAACTCTCTTCTTTTTTAGAAATAGATGAAGAGGATAAGAAAGTATTTTTATCACAATTTAAAAAAGCAAAGACATTAAATAAAGAATTAACCTTGAAGCAATCTATTTCCGACCAAGACAAGGCAAAATTTCTGGTTAGGAGCCATATGTTTGAAAATGCCTATGTTGGGAAAAGGTATTTACGTAATTATCTATATCCTGAGATCTTCTCGCACTCAATTGGTTATGTTGGAAGGCCAAATGACGATGAGCTCGATGAGATTTATGAAAAAAGAAGTTTAAATAAGAAAATTAACTTCACTTATACAAATCAATTAATTATTGGGAAAACAGGCTTGGAATTCACTTATGAGGATATTTTAACGGGAGAATTTGGTAATAACCTTAGAGAGGTCGATGCAAGAGGAAGAACATTGGACGAGAAGATTTCTTCAGAGCCAAAAGTAGGCAATAATTTGTACACAAGCCTTGATTTAAAGTCTCACCAAGCAGCGCATAAAGCTTTTAATAATAGAAAAGGAGCAGTAGTAGCAATAGATATTAAAGATGGCTCAATAGTTACACTCTTCAGTTCACCAACCTTTCCAACAAATCAATTAGCAAATGGCATCTTACAAAAAGATTTTGATGAGCTTTTATTAAGTGATGAAAAACCATTTTTTAACAGAGCGCTCAAAGGGAGATATCCACCTGCCTCATCAATAAAACCCGCTATTGCAATGTACGGTATCGAAGAGGGATTAATTGATTGGGATTTCTCAATCTTTGATGAAGGATTTTTTACATTACCAGAGGATGGAAGGATTTATAGAGATTGGAAAGAAGGAGGGCATGGCGACACAAATTTATTCAAAGCCATAACCCAAAGCTCGAATACCTATTTTTTTGATTTGGCATATAGATCTGATATCAATCAACTCAACAAACACCTATCTTCTTTGGGTTTTGGTGGCAAAGCATGCATTGATTGTTTTGAAGAAGATAAAGTTTTTGTCCCTGAGCCGTCATGGAAAATGAATAAGCATAACTTTGGTTGGTTTAAAGGCGATACTGTAAATATGGGAGTTGGGCAAGGTTATTTAGTTTCAACTCCAATTCAATTAGCCAAATATGCATACATAATGGCTAACAAAGGAAAATTTTCTGATTTGTCTCTTAAAAAAGATTTAGTTAAAAGTGAAAAAAGCATTGAATTCAATAAATTCTCAAATGATGACTGGTTTAAACTTCATGAGTCTATGGTTAANGTAATAGAGGGNAACACTGGAACAGCAAGAAGATTGAGAGAAAGAAAGAACTATATTGTCGCAGCCAAAACGGGGACTGCTGAATTAGTATCTGGAGATAACAGAGAACAATATTCTGAGACAAGACTTGATGATAGTTTAAGAGATCATGCACTTATTATTGCTTTTGGACCAATGCCAAATCCTAGATATGCTGTTAGTGTTGTTGTTGAAAATGGAGAAAGCGGCGGTTCTGTTGCTGGGCCAGTTGCAATTTCAGTATTAAATTCTTTGATTCAAGAATGAGATATTTAGACTTTAAAAAATTTTCTATTTACTATGATCCTTATCTAATAATTTCTATTACTCTGCTATCTATACTAGGACTTTTCTTTCTTTATAGCGCATCAGATGGGAATGCAGCTGTTTTAATTAAACAATCAATCTTTGTTTTTTTTGGCTTAATCTTAATGATCGTACTTAGCCAACCAGATCCTCAAATTTATTACTCATATTCAGGATTTTTTCTGCTTATTAGCATTATCTTAGTATTTGTTGCAATCTTTTTTGGACCAGAGATTAATGGTGCAAATAGATGGATAAGCTTTGGTTTTGTAACACTTCAACCTTCAGAATTATGTAAGATTTTTCTACCAATATTTATTGCATCCTATCTTTATGGGGTTAAGTTACCCATTAACTTGAAGAATACATTTTTAACAATCTTTTTAATTCTTGTAGTTTTTCTAATTGTCTCGTCTCAGCCTGATTTGGGTACTGCAATCGTAATACTTCTTTCTGGATTGTATGTATTATTTTTAGCTGGCCTNAGCTGGACATTCATTGGTTCNGCACTTGCCATNTTTGTCATTTCACTTCCGTTTTTATGGAATAACTTTTTAGAACCTTTCCAAAGACAAAGAATTGCGACATTGTTTAATCCAGATCTTGACCCTTTTGGATCTGCATGGAATATCACACAATCAAAGATTGCCATCGGATCAGGAGGTATTTTTGGGAAAGGCTTTGGAGAAGGCACTCAATCTCATCTGAATTTTCTTCCTGAAACAGAGACAGATTTTATATTTGCAGTTATCGCTGAAGAATTTGGCTTAATTGGATTAACAATATTAATAGGTTTATATTTTTTTATTTTTATTAGATGCTTCTATTTATCAATAAATGCAAGAGATAGATTCTGCAGACTTGTTATTGGAGGGCTATCTCTAGTTTTTATATCAACACTATTCATTAATATTGGNATGGTTATTGGACTTTTACCTGTTGTTGGGATGCCTTTGCCACTAATNAGCCAAGGAGGCTCATCTTTAATTTCTTTTTATATAGCATTTGGCATAATAATATCTATGGCATCTCATAAAAAATTGGTACCAAGGTGAAAAAACTTTTTTTTGTTACATTATTAATTCAATTTAATTTTATTCAATCTGATTACTCTGTTCATCCAAGAGCAGATTTTGTTGTTAATGAATTAGTCAATTCTCATGGTTTTGATGAGAAGGAAGTCTTGGATGTTTTAAAAAATGCTAAAAAACAACAAACAATTATTGATAGGATTTCAACTCCAGCTGAATTTACCATTACATGGGATGCATATAAAAATATATTTATTGAAGAAAAAAGAATAAAAAATGGTAAAAAATTTATTGAGGATAACCTGCCAACTCTTAAGAAGGCTGAGGAAGAGTTTGGAGTTCCAAAAGAAATNATTACTGCAATCTTGGGNGTTGAAACAAGATATGGGAATATTCANGGCAAGGATAGAGTATTAGACTCTCTCACAACACTAGGTTTTGATTACCCTAGGAGAGCAGAATTCTTTAGGAATGAGCTAATTAAATTTTTCATACTTACGAGAGAAAATAATCTTGATATTTACAGTGTGAAAGGTTCTTATGCTGGAGCTATGGGGTATGGGCAATTTATTTCATCCTCATACTTGGCATATGCTATTGATTATGATGGAGATAGTTATGCAGACCTTTTTGGTTCAAAAGAAGATGCTATCGGAAGTATTGCAAATTATTTGAGCATCCATGGATGGAATGCAGAGGCTGACATAGTTCTAAAAATAGATCATAACAATGTCAGAAAGCCCTATAATCTTGATGGTAAGTTTATTCCAGTAAAACTAGAGCAAGGAGATGATATTTTCTATGAGATTCAAAATGGAGATACCTTATCTCAAATAGCTTTAGATAACGATGTGAGACTTTCAGAGTTGATGAAATTGAATGACATAAAAGATAAAGATGTATTAATGGTAGGAAATAAGATTAAAATTAATAAGAAAAGTAATACATATTTTATCGGCACAGAGAATTTTGTCGCAATTACAAAATATAATTACAGTCACTTTTATGCAATGGTGGTTTACAATCTAGCAAGGGAGTTAGGATTATGAAAAAATTATTGTTCTTATTATTTGGTTTGATTTCTATTGAGTCTTTCGCCCAGTCATTCATTCCAAATACTCCAACTCTTGACCTAAAAAGCTATATTTTAATAGAGCCTAATACAAATACAGTTATCGCGAGCTTTAATGAAGATGCTCCAATCGAGCCAGCAAGCATGACTAAAGTAATGTCCAGCTATGTCGTAGCTGACCAAATTGCAAATGACTTTTTAAGCTTGGATGACAGTGTGCTCATTAGTGAAAAAGCATGGAGAATGGAAGGTTCAAAAATGTTTATTGAGCAGGGTAAAAGAGTGAGTGTTCTTGACCTGCTCAAAGGAATTATAATTCAGTCAGGTAATGATGCCACAGTGGCATTAGCTGAATATGTTGGAGGCACTGAGGATGGATTTGTAGATTTGATGAATTCATATGCTGCATCAATGGGCTTATCAAACACTTTATTTCAAAA
>FUFK010042735.1_pt1 | contig 17706 bp, 18 predicted proteins | sample 1021851 | NCBI WGS metagenome assembly FUFK01 (sample SAMEA51879418, study PRJEB19060) | metagenome | reverse complement strand
ATGTTTTTCGGATCGCAAAATATTTCTAGGCACAAAAAATTTACAGTATTTACATTTGCGCTATATTAGAAATGTGGTATTTACTCAAATCCTAGTAAAAATGCGGTATTATACCATATATTTACATTTACGCTATTGTAAACAAAAAGATTTACAGTCCTATGGCACTTATTACCAGAAAAGAAGCGGCAGAGAAGATGGGAGTTACCATCCAAGCAGTATATATGGCTATTAAACAAGGCAGACTGACTGCTATCAAAGATAATCAAGGAAAGGTGGTAATAAATTCAGATACGATGCTTGATGAATGGTCTAAAAAATCAGAACCTAAACTAACTAAGAAAATAGAACATAAGATTTATAAAACTACACAATCTGAAACGGATTATCCAGAATATGGAGAAAGCAAAGCAAGAACTGAACATTTAAAAGCAGAATTATTAGAGCTAGAACGCAAAGAAAAGGAAAAGAGTCTTGTAGCTGTAGATGAAGTTAACAATACATGGCAAAAAATAATTACAAACACTAGAAATAAAATGCTTGGTGTTTCATCTAAAGCGCAACAACGATTACCTGATTTGGATAACAGCGCTGTTAGTTGTATTGATGACATTATTAGAGAAGCTCTAGAAGAATTATCTGTTGCATGACAAGTATTCTCGATTTAGAAAAAAAAGCATACGCAGCATTCTTACCACCTAAAAAGTTAAGCCTTAGTCAATGGGCTAATGAGTATGCATATTTATCTGTAGAAAGTTCAGCAGAGGGTGGAAGATGGCGTACATTGCCATATCAAAAAGGAATTATGGATGCAGTTACTGATCCTGACATTGAACAAATATCAGTAATGAAATCAGCAAGGGTTGGATATTCAAAAATTCTTAATCATATAATTGCTTACCACATACATAACGACCCTTGTCCAATAATGATTGTCCAACCGACAATTGAGGATGCTACTGGTTATTCAAAAGAAGAGATAGCGCCGATGCTTCGGGACACTAAATGTTTACAAGGCTTAGTGAGTGATGCAAAAGCAAAAGATGGACAGAATACGTTATTACAAAAATTATTCCCTGGCGGAAACCTTACGTTGGTTGGTGCTAACTCACCTAGAGGATTTAGAAGAGTATCTAGACGTATAGTTTTGTTTGATGAGACTGATGGTTATCCTGCTTCTGCTGGAACTGAAGGTGATCAGATTAAGCTTGGAATAAAACGTACAGAATTTTTCGCTAATAGAAAAATAGTGGCAGGGTCTACGCCAACAGTTAAAGATTTTAGTCGTATAGAAAAATTATTTAATCAGACTGACCAACGGCGTTACTATGTACCATGTCCCAAATGCAATCATATGCAGTATTTAAGATGGGCCAATTTTGAATGTTTTGAAAACGATCCAAACACAACAATATATAAATGTGAAAAATGTAATCATCATATTCCTCATACAAAGAAACGATGGATGGTAGAGAGAGGGGAATGGCGAGCTACTGCTCCATATAATGGCAAGCACGTTGGATTTCATATTTGGGCTGCATACTCATATTCACCGAATGCAAGTTGGTCAAATCTTATGGAGGAATATCTCGCCTGTAAAAATGATCAAGAGCAACTCAAGACATTTATAAATGTTACTTGCGGAGAAGTTTATGAAGACGAATATCATACAAAAGCAAGTGCAGATGGATTATTAAAACGTGCGGCAGAAGAAACATACAAAGAAGGTATACCTCCAAAAGAAGTATTAATTTTGACGTTAGGTATTGACGTACAAGATGACAGGCTAAGTATGTCGGTTATTGGTTTTGGTCGGAACGAAGAAATGTATCTTATTGATCGAAAAGTTATTTATGGCTCTCCAGCGCGAGCAGATTTATGGGCGCAGTTAGATGAAGTCTTGCAAGGTAAATATACAAATGAAGATGGAAAAGAATTAAAAATAGATAGTGCAGCGATCGATACCGGCGGCCACTATACCCAAGAAACTTACCAGTATGTTAGAGAAAGAGAACAATTAGGTTTAATTGGAATAAAAGGTATGGGTCAAAAAGGAAAACCACCTTTAGGAAAAATTTCTAGAGTTGATATTAATTTTCGAGGTAAAGTTTTAAAAAGAGGATTAGGTTTGTATCCAGTAGGGGTAGATATTATCAAAACTACTTTGCATAACAAGTTAAAAGATGCAGAGGTAGGTCATGGTTATATTCATTTCTACCCAACAACAACGCCAGCTTATTTTGAAGAACTAACAGCAGAACGACAGATATTAAAACATAAAAATGGTTATCAAGAACGTGTTTGGGTAAAGAAAAAGAACCAAGCTAATGAAGCACTTGATGAAATGGTCTATGCATACGCTAGTTTCCAGCGATTATTGCAAAAATATGACAGAAGAAGCATATATGATCAATTTGCTAAGAGATTTGACAACAAAAAGCCTCTAAAGGAGACTAAGGTAGACTTAAAACGTACTAATTCGCCTAAAAAGTCGAATTTTATCTCTAATTGGTAATTAAAACGTGACATTTCCAACAACTGTAAGAGCCGGAGATTATGTGCAATGGCGCATACCAGCAAGTCAAGACGTATTTGGTAATAGTATTAGTAGTCCAGATTGGTCAGTTGTTTATTATTTAAGAACAAATACTGGCCCAATAGGAGCAACAATTAGTAGTAGTGCATATAATGATGGTTTCCAATTTACGATTGCAAGTAATGTAACAGCTACATTTACGGCTGGTAATTGGTATTACCAAGCTGTTGCTAATAAATCTGGCGCAGAAAAACAAACTATATATACTGGACAATTTGAAGTTTTAAAATCTTTAGAATATTCTGGAACAGCATTAAATTATGATGGTCGCAGTCAAGTAGAAAAAGACTTAGAAGTTATACAAACTGCTATTAGAACAATTATCAGCGGTGGAGCAGTACAAGAATATAAGATTGGAACAAGATCCGCTAAAAAATATGAGTTATCAGAACTTATACAATTAGAGAGCAGGTATAAAGCAGAATTGGTAAGAGAAAAACAAGGAGAAATGATTGCAAATGGTCTTGGAAATCCAAGAGCTACATTTGTACGTTTTAACGGAGCAATCTAATGGGAATCAGAACAAACATTTCAAATACAGTTAAAAGAGTACTTGGTTTTGGAAGAAACGCTAATCCTTTTGGAAGTATTAAAAGAGCATATCAAGGGGCATTAGTTTCAAGGCTTACTTCTGATTGGATGAGCAGTCAGTTAAGCGCCGATGCCGAAATAAGGAATAGTTTGCGTAAGCTAAGAGATAGATCAAGAGAATTAGTAAGAAATAATCCTTATGCTAGACAAGCAAAGCGTACAACACAAATAAATATAGTTGGAACTGGAATGAAGTTTCAATCTCTTGTTACACAGCAAAGAGGTGGTAAAAGAGATCAAAGAGTAAATAATATTATTGAAGAAGGTTGGGATGATTGGACTAAAGCAGATAGTTGTGATTGTGCTGGTAAATATAGCTTTCACCAATTTGAATGGTTAGCTGCTGGGGCATTATGTGAATCAGGAGAAGCTATTTTTAGAATTGTAAGAAAACCATTTGGCAACTCTGAAGTGCCACTTGCATTACAAATAATAGAAAGCGATTTGTTAGACGAAGAATATGATGGAAAAACACTTAATAAAAATAACGAATGGCGTAATGGTGTTGAGGTAGATGAATGGGGTAGAGCAATAAGGTATGCCATTCTTACAAAACACCCTGGTGATGCATATTATTTAGATTTCTCTGCAAATAAAAAGCTACATATTTTTGTACCGGCAGAAGATATTATCCATCTATTCTTACCAGAAAGACCTGGCCAGAATAGAGGTGTGCCTTGGTTTCATAGTGTTATGGCTGATATGCATCAGTTGCAAGGATATGAAGAAGCTGCTGTTATTAGAGCAAGAGCCGGTGCATCAATCATGGGCTTTATCCAAAATGATCAAGGAGAGCTTATAGGAGATGAGGTCGAAAACCATCAGCGCATACAATCCTTTGAGCCTGGTACTTTTCGTTATCTTATGCCTAACGAATCTGTCAATGTTCCTGATATTGATTATCCAAGTCAGCAATATGAGATGTTTGTAAAAAACAAAATTAGACGTTTTGCAACCGGAATTGGATGCAGTTTTGAAACTATATCGAAAGATTTCTCAGAAACTAACTATTCAAGTTCAAGGTTAAGTTTGCTAGAAGACAGAGAACATTGGAAATTTTGTCAAAAATATATAATAGATAACTTTCATTATCGAATATTTAAAGAATGGTTAGATCTTGCTGTTTTATCTGGTGTTATAGATTTTCCTGATTATGCATTAAATTCTAAAAGATATTGCAAACCAAGATGGACTCCTCCAGCACAACATTATGTTGATCCCCTAAAAGAGATAAAGGCGTATAGAGAGGCAGAACAAGCTGGCTATATGACTAAATCGCAAGTTATCGCACAGACAAATGGTGGTGATTATGACGATATCGTATCTGAAATTGCAAGAGAGCAAGAGGTTGCTAAGTCATTAGGTGTATCATTAGACAAAGATTTAGATCTTGAAGTGGAGATGGGGCAAATGTCACTTGATCTATCTCCTAGTCAACCAGAACAACCAGCAAGGTCTAGAAAACGTAAAAAGTCTAGTTAACTATGGCAAATGTTAATGGAGTTGAGATAAATCTTATGCCCACTAAAGGTATGAGAACAGAAGCAGAACGTTATCGTGCTTGGAAAAAAGAAGGCGAGGGCGGCGGTACAGACGATGCTAGAACAAGAGCAACACAAATATTAAGCGGAAATGAGCTATCACCTGATACTGTTATTACAATGAATGCATGGTTTGCTCGACACGAATCGGACAAATCGGGCAAAGGTTTCCGTCAAGGCGAAGAAGGCTACCCTTCAAATGGTAGGGTGGCTTGGGCCGCTTGGGGCGGTGACGCTGGTCAAACTTGGGCTAGGTCAAAGTCAAATTCAATCAAAAAAGCTAGGGAGCGCACTATGTCTGAAGAAACCAAAACAGAACAAAGAGCAGAGCCAGATGCCTTGAAAACAGGTGACTTTGTATCTTGGAACGCTAGTGGAGGTCGAGCTAGGGGAAAAATTACAAAAATTGTAAGAGATGGACAGATTGATGTTCCTAGCAGTTCTTTTGTTATTAACGGAACAGCAGAAGACCCTGCTGCTCTAATCCAAATCTATAGAAATGGGGAGGAGACAGACATATATGCTGGACATAGGTTTTCGACACTTACAAAAATTACAGCGATTAGAGCAATTGATGCTGGAGATAAGTTCGAGCGTAAAGAGGTTACGGACTTTAAAAATGTGAAATCAAGAACATTTGAGTTTCCTTTTTCATCTGAATATCCTGTTAAACGATATTTTGGTAACGAAATATTAAGCCACGATGAAGGTGCAGCAGACTTATCTCGATTAAATGATGGCGGAGCGGTTCTGTTTAATCACGATATGAATAAACCGATTGGGGTAGTGGAGTCTGCCAGAATCGACTCAGAAACTAAGCGCGGTTTTGCTAAAATTCGCTTCTCTCGCAATAAATTTGCTTCTGAGATCTTAGAAGATGTTAAAGATGGTATTTTGCGCGGAATAAGTTTTGGATATCAAATAAATGATATTGACGAGACTGAGGAAGGAATGCTTGCACGATCATGGTCTGTACACGAATTATCCGTTGTAACGGTTCCAGCAGATCCTACAATCGGTTTTGGTAGGAGTTTGATAGAACCCTCACAAGGTAATAGTATTAGTATGGAAGATAAGTCTCCTCTTGAGGAGATAAATTCTGCGGTTGAAACCGCATCACCCACGGTTCGTAAAATGGAAGAATCAACTAAACAAGAAACTGCGGTTGATACGGCAGAAGCCGTAGAGATCGATATCAAGGCCGAAGTACAACGTGCCATTGATGAAAATAATGCTCGTACAGCATCAATCACTTCTTTATGTCGTGAATTTGGAAAGTATGGAGCAGAAGAGCTTGCTGATAGCTTAATCAAAGGAAACAAATCCCCAGAAGAAGCAAAAGCAGCAATCCTTGACCTTGTAAAAAACAAGGCAGAGGTAAGTAATTCCCCAATTCGTTCTACTGACATGACAACAAATGAAGTTGGCTTAGACCAAAAAGAAGTTAAGCGATTCTCTTTTTTAAGAGCATTAAATGCTTTAGCAAACCCAACAGATCGCGCTGCACAAGAAGCAGCAGCTTTCGAGAGAGAAGTATCTGATGCAGCCTCCAAGAAGTATGAGAAACCTGCAAACGGAATATTAGTTCCTAACGAAGTCTTAGCAAGAGACTTGAACGTAGGTACTGCAACTGCTGGTGGTAACTTAGTTCCAACAGAACTTCTTGCAGGTTCATTCATTGACATTCTTCGTAAGAGAATGGCTGTGATGGCAACAAACCCAACAATGCTTACAGGATTGTCTGGTAACGTGTCTATCCCCAGGATGACATCTACATCAACTGCGTACTTCGTGGGCGAGTCTGGCGCACCAACCGAGAGTCAACAGGCGTTTGACCAAGTGAACATGACACCTAAGACAATTGGTGCTTTTGTTGACTACTCAAGAAGATTGCTACTTCAGTCATCTATAGACGTTGAGACAATGATCCGGGATGACATTGCGAAGGTTATTGCTACAAAACTTGATAACGCAGCTATCTATGGATCTGGTAGTTCAAACGAGCCATTAGGTATCAAGGATACAACTGGTGTAGGTACACAGACAATTACAACATTCGGTACATTTGCTGAGTACATCGGAATGGAAACAGACGTTGCAGCAGCAAACGCTGATGTAGCTAATATGTTCTACCTAATCAACGCTTCTGCTAGAGGTGCTTTGAAGTCAACAGAGAAAGCTTCAAACACAGCACAGTTCGTTTTTGAAAACAATGAAATCAACGGCTATCCAGCTATTGTTTCTAACCAACTTGCAAACAACGATGTACTCTTTGGAGACTTCTCACAGTTTGTGATTGGTATGTGGTCTGGTTTAGATCTAACAGTAGATCCATATGCAAACGCAACAAGCGGTAGTGTAAGAATCATTGCATTACAGGATGTTGACTTTGCTGTTAAGCAACCAACTGCGTTCTGTTTCGGAACATAATCACATGAAGGTTAAATTGCTACGAGCAACAATGATAGCTGGAGTCCCAACGGACTCTGGCACTATCGTTGATGTTGAAGAGCAAGCTGGTCAGTATTTGATAGCAGTAGAGAAAGCTGAATTAGCTGTTGAAGTTTGTGAAGCTCCTATTGCCAGTAAAGAACCAGTTGTCGAGCCAAAGCCTACCGATAGTGACGAAGTTGATTTTTCTCAAATGACAAAATCACAGATCGAAACTTATGGTCGTAAGCTTGGGATAGAACTCGATAGAAGACAAAACAAAACTGATCTAATTGCAAAATTAGAGGAGTTCATTTCTAAACAGGAGGAATCTTAAAATGTCTGTTATTCAACAGAACTTAGAAAAACTAACTGTTGTTGCTGGTGTTGCGACTGCTGCTGTAACAAGCACAGCTACATCAAGTGCAATAGATCTTCTCGAATATGATGGAGATGTAGTTTTAATCTTAGATAGTGCTGCTGGTGGCGGTTCTAGCCCAACATTAGATATTAAAGTTACTGAATCTGATGCTACAGGTGGAACATACACAGATCTATCTGGTGCTACTTTCACACAAGTAACTGGATCTGCTTCAATGCAAACACTTGCAATTAACAAAGATGAGTGTAAGCGTTTTATCAAGATTGTTCAGACAATCGGTGGATCATCACCAACCTTTACTTTTAGCATCAACTTAATTGGTGTTAAGAAGTACGGCTAAATATGTAGCCCTCTTTTGAGGGCTTTTTCTTATGGCTTTTACAGAAGATATAAATACATTCTTTGGAGATTTTTCAGAGAATGTTTTTTATGATAATGCTACTTATAAAGGAATTTTAGAACAGCCTGATGAGATTATTGCTGATGGTGTTGTGATGACAACTGATTATGAATTAACAGTAAAAACTGATGATCTTGGAACTATTGCTTTTGATACACAATTAGAAGTTAGTAATGTTAAATATAAAGTTAGAAATGTAAGAAAGATAGATGATGGAACTTTATGTAAAATATCATTAACTAAGGTGTGATATGGCTACTAAAAGAGAAAGGATTCTAGCAAAAATCAAAACAGATTTAGCTGGTACTACCGGCGTAGGTACTAGAATATATAGATCAAGGGCTGAAGCATTTACAAGATCTGAAACTCCAGCAATAATTATTGAACCTATTAGTGATACACCACAAGATACGAGTAGTTTTTATAACTCAGTTACACATGAGTTAAGAATTCGTATAACTGTTGTAGCAAGAGGAGCAGTACCAGATAATGTTGCTGATCCTACTATTGAAAGTTTGCATACTAAAGTTTTAACTGATCCAACTCTTGGTGGTCTATCTATTGACATAAGAGCATCAACAACATCATTTGAAATTTTAGAAGCAGATCAGCCAGCAGGGGTTATATCTTGTGAGTTTGATATTGAGTACAGAACTTTATATAACAGCTTAACAACATAGCTATGATGTATTGTGAAGCCTATCAACCCTAATTGATTATCATGGAGTATGAAATCCCAAACGAGGGTGGAACTTACATTCTGAACCCTAAAACTGGCAAAAGTAAGCTAGTTCAACAAACTTCAAAAGCTGAATCCCCTAACGAGGTAACTAAAGATGGCACAACTGACAAGAAAGAGAGTAATTCTGATTGAATCAGAAAGTACATACGGAACTGGGCCAAGCATGGCTGCATCAACTGTTGTTCTTGTAAGAAATTTAGAGATTACACCGCAATCGAGTGATGTTGTAAGTAGAGATGTTGTAAGACCATTTTTAGGTGCATTTCAACAGCTTCTTGCAAATACAAGAGTTGAGGTAAGTTTTTCTGTAGAACTTGCTGGATCAGGGACAGCCGGGACAGCGCCTCGATATGGTGATGCTCTTAAAGCTTGTGGTTTTTCAGAAACCATAGCATCAAACACATCTGTTACTTACGCTCCGGTTTCAACATCATTTTCAAGCATCACTATTCACTACAACACAGATGGTGTAAGGCATATCGTTACTGGTTGTCGAGGGAGTTTTACAATTAATGCTTCTGTAGGAGAAATTCCTTCAATCGATTTTACTTTCACCGGAATATACAATGCTCCTACTGACACTGCATTACCTACTACTACATATGGAAATCAAGCTACGCCATTAATATTTAAAAACGGTAATACAAGTGGTTTTCAACTGTTATCTCATAGTGCTGCTTTACAAAATATATCAATGGATATAGGTAATGAGTTAGTCTATCGTGAGCTTGTTGGGGGTACAAAAGAAACATTAATAACAAATAGAAGTATCTCAGGTACAGTTCAAATAGAAGCTATGGCACTAGGCACAAAAGATTATTTTGCTGCTGCACTTGCTGAGACTGCTGGAAATCTTACTTTCTTACATGGGACTACTGCTGGCAACAAAATTCAAGTGTCATCGACTAAAGCTGACCTTGGAGATGTTGCGTATTCAGATATGGATGGGATACAAATGTTAGATATACCATATACACTTGTTCCATCAGCAGCAAATGATGAAATCTCAATCGTCTATACATAAAGGCTGACTTATTATTGACTCTTAAGCTAGAGTGTAGAAGTATATTTATTTCTACACTTTATGACTTTTGTAAGAAAAAAGAACAAAACATTTAAATGGCCTGTTGTTGTTCGCGAACCAAGTGAAACTGACGCTGGGGTTTATGAAGAAAATGAATTTATTGCTATTTTTAAAAGATTAAAAGTAAGCGAGTATCAAGATGCAGCGGAAAGTAAAACAGAATTTGAAATGCTTAAAATGATGCTTGCTGGATGGGAAAATATGAAAGAAGAAAATGGCGATGATATCCCTTTTAATAACCAAAACTTAAAAGACATGATGGAAGACGCTTATTGGTTAAGAGCAGTATCAGAGTCTTACACCAAATCTTTGGTAGATGAAAAAGTAAAAAACTAAAAGAGGCAGTTCTTTATTGGCTAGGTTCTGGTAAAGAAGTTATTGATGAAACTCAAGAAGACGCAAAAGCATTCGGTTTAGAACTGCCAACCGAAAAAGTTAAAAAAGATAAAGATGATTTCGAGGTCTATGAAGATAATTGGGATGCTGTTATGATGTTTTGTAATATGCAGACACAATGGAGTACTTCCTTTGGAGGTTTTGTAGGATTAAAGTATGAAGTTCTTTTAATGCAAGGTGGTATGTTTGACCTTTACAATATTACAGATAGGCGTAAAATCTTAGAAGAGCTACAAATTATGGAAGCGGCTGCTTTGAAAGAACTAAACAAGGAAAAGAAATAATATGGCTAAACAGACTTCACAAATAAATATTGCTTTTTTGACGAAAGGTGAGGGTGAAGTAGCAAAAGCTTTTAAAAGGCTTCGTGGAGAGACTGTAAGACTTAACAGAGATTTTAATACTTTATCAAAAAAATCTATAGCAGAAGTAAGAAGAGAATTTCAAAGATTAGGTGCTGGTCAAAGAAATAGCATTAATGCTATGCAAGCACAAAGAAATGCGCTTAGTGGTTTGCGTAATATGGCTGATGTTACCAGTATCGAATTTAAGCAATTAACTGCTGATATCGCACGATTGGATGCACAGATGAGGAAAGCTGGTGCTGGTACTACTGGTTTTAAAAGTAAACTAGGTGGTTTTGTAAAGGGTGCTGGAGCTATAGCGGCTGGTGGTATTTTTGGAGGGCCAGAAGGTGCTATTGGTGGCGCTATTGGTCTAAGTATGGGTGGCCCTCTTGGTGCTGCTACTGGTGCGGCTATTGGTGCGCAAGTTGGGATGGTGCGTCAACAAATTGCTGGTCTAGCTGAATATTCTGCATCACTTGCATTGCAAAGGAAAGCTCTTAGATTAGTTATTGCAGATACTAATAAATTTAATCAATCACAAAAATTCCTACTTACTACATCAAGAGAGTTGGCAATACCACAGGATGTTATTACAAGACAATTTACTTCTTTAACTGCATCTGTTGTTGGTGCAGGGCAGTCAGTATCGGATGCAGAAAAAGTTTTCCAAGCAATAGCTGCCGGTATCAGAGGTACTGGTGGAAACTTAGAAGACATGAAAGCTGCTATGAGAGCGACTAGTCAGGTGTTCTCAAAAGGCAAAGTATCAGCCGAAGAATTGAGACAACAACTTGGAGAAAGACTACCCGGTGCGTTTACTTTATTTGCTGATTCTATGGATAAAACACCAGCAGAATTAGATAAGGCATTAGAGCAAGGTAAAGTTACGCTTGAAGATTTTATGGGTTTTGCAGATCTCCTGTTTAAAAAATATGGAGAGAATGCAAAAATTCTTGCACAAGGCCCAGAAGCTGCTGGCGACAGATTAATAACAGCAACATCCGAACTTAAAGACGCAATAGGTAAAGCTATTACACCAATTGGAGCCTTGTTTCAAAGCTCTTTTTCAGAAATAGTTGTTGCTATTACTAATTCTGAGGGTGCTATGTTAACAATTACTCATGTATTAAAAGGAATTGGTGTTGCTGCTTTTGCTACAGTTGAAGGAGTTAGATTTTTAATTAGAACTTTAGTTGATTTAGCAAGAATATCTGCTGCATTAGCAAAAGGAGATATAAAAGGTGCATTTAACATTGCAAAACAAGGATTACAAGATACATCTGAGCAAGCTAAGAAAAATTTACAAAAATTCAAAGATTTATATGGCATTGGTAAACCAGCAGAAGCTACAGGAATTGGCCCAGTTGTAGATGGAAGTGTATACGGAGCCGCGCTAGGAGGAGGAGGAAGTGATGGAGGAGGTGGTGGAGGAAAGGATAAACCTCTTAATGATATTCAAATGGGAGCAAAAGCATATTTTGATACTATTAAAGATTTTAGTAAGCAAACACAAGATTTAGTTGCCGGTGCATTTAAAGGGATGGAAGATGCTCTTGTTAAATTTGTACAGACAGGAAAACTTAACTTTAGTGATCTTGCAAGATCAATTATTGCAGATATGACTAGAATGCTAGTAAGAGCATCAATGCTTAAGTTTTTAGGTAATTTTTCATTTTTTGATAAGGTTTTAGGTAACGCAAATGGAAATGTTATAAATGCTGGTAATAAAATTACTGCCTATGCAAGAGGAGGGATAGTAAACAAACCAACCTTATTCCCAATGGCAAACGGAGCAGGGCTTATGGGAGAAGCCGGCCCGGAAGCGATCATGCCATTAAAGCGTGGTAGAGATGGAAAACTTGGAGTGCAAAGTTCTGGAGGAGTTGGTAATATTGTGGTTAACGTAGATGCTTCTGGTTCTTCTGTTGAGGGTGATGAACAACAAGGTAGAGAACTTGGTCGTCTTATCTCAGTTGCAATACAATCTGAATTAGTACAACAGAAAAGACCAGGAGGTTTACTTGCATAATGGCTACCTTTCCCTCGACTCCAGAACCTAGTTATGGATTACAAAAGAGATCAGCACCAAAAACTAAGACAGTGCGTTTTGCTGATGGCTATGAACATAGAATAATATTTGGTTTAGCTCAACATCAAAATCCAAAAATATATGATTTGTCGTGGAATAATATTACAGAAACAGAAAGTGATACTTTAGAAACTTTTTTAGATGCAAGAGCTAATGATAGTGCTAGCTTTACATACACACCACCAAATGAAAGCAGTTCATCTCAATATGTATGTCAATCATGGACAAAAAGTATAAATTATCCAAACAGAGCTAGTATAAAAGCTACTTTTAGAGAGGTGTTTGAACCATGAGTACTGGCCCTGTATTTAATGAGGTTCAAAAGATAAATCCCTCTGCAATTATTGAATTGTTTGTCCTTGAATTATCTACAAGTTTACATGGAACAAATACTGGTATTACCACAGCTAACAACGAAAACAATATTTATAGATTTCATTCTGGATCGAATCTTAATGCGAATGGTGTAATAGTCTGGGCCAGTAAACAATATGCAAGATTCCCGATAGAAGCTACTGGTTTTGCATACCAACGTGGTCAAATTCCTAGACCAAAACTTATTATAAGTAACGCACTTGGAACAATATCTTCAATCCTTTTGGCTGTAAACGAAACAACAACAGGTAATGATCTAACAGGTGCTACATTTACCAGAATAAGAACAATGGCAAGATTCATTGATGCAGTTAATTTTCCAGGAAATACTAACCCATTTGGAACTCCAGATCCCACAGCAGAATTTAAACGCCAGATTTTTACAATAGATCGAAAAGCAACAGAAACTAGAGAAGTAGTAGAGTTTGAATTAGCAGGAAGTATTGATATGGTTGGGGTTCGAGCGCCTAAACGTCAATGCACCCGTAGTCTATTTCCTAGCATTGGTACGTTTATAGGATGACTTGGAAATATAAAGCATTACTTCATGCTAAATGTGAAGATCCCAAAGAATCTTGTGGATTGCTATTAAATGTTAAAGGTAAAGAACGATACTATCCATGTCGTAATCTTTCAATTACAGATAATCAGTGTTTTATTATTGATCCAGAAGATTATGTAAAAGCAGATAATGTGGGTGAGATTATTGCTGTTGTTCATAGTCATCCTATAACGCCCCCAGAACCAAGTCAGGCTGATCGTATAAGTTGTGAACATAGTAAATTGCCTTGGTATATTGTTAACCCTAAAACTGAACAATGGGGAGAATGTAAGCCAGAGGGTTACATTCCAGATTTACTAGGTAGACCTTGGGTCTGGGGGATTACTGATTGTTGGGCTTTAGTAAGAGATTGGTATAAACGAGAAAAAAGTATAAGTTTAATAAAAGGTACAAGACCTGTAACTCCCGAAGAGTTCATTGAAAACCCAATGTCTAAAGAAAATGGAGATGGACATAATTTCTTGTTACAAGCAGGTTTTAGATTGTTAGAACCAAATGAAAAATTAGAAAATGGTGATGTTTTATTAATGTCTATCTTGGCAAGAGGTTTAAACCATGCTGCAATTTTTCTGGATGGGGATGTTTTACATCATTTAGCAGATAGACTATCTTGTAAGGAGCCTTACTCTGAATGGCTGTTAAAATGTACTGGTAAGAGGTATCGCTATGCTCAGAAAAGTTAAACTTTACGGAGAACTAGCTGACTTTGTGGGTCACAAAGAATTAGACGCTGTAATAAATTCCACTGCTGATGCGATTAGGTTTTTAGTAAGTAATTTTGAAGGTTTAGAAGCACATATGGCAGACAGACATTATCAAGTGCTTGTTGATGATTATGATGTTGATGAGACTGAAATACACAATCCTATCGGACAATCAGATATAAGTATTGTGCCTGTTATTAGCGGTGCTGGTGGAGGTACAAGAAGGTTTTTATTTGGAGCAGTATTAATTGGAGCATCATTTATGTTTCCTGGTGCTGGAATGTTTGGAACTACAAGTATATTTGGTAGTTCTGTTACAGGAACTTTTGCTGCTGGTATAGGTACACTGGCAAGCTCTATTGGAGCTTCTCTTGTTCTGCAAGGAGTTTCAGAAATGTTGTTTCCTTTACCTAAACCACAAGAATTTAGTAATGAAGAAGATCCAAGAATATCATTTGGTTTTTCAGGGGTGCAAAATACTAGCAGAGCCGGTACAAGCCATCCTATTGTTTATGGAGAAATTGTAACTGGATCTGTAGTGATCTCGGCTGGTATTGATACAAATCAGGTGTTATCTCTATGACAAAAATTATTAAAGGATCTATGGGTGGGCCAAAACCAACAGCCACAAAAGCCCCAGAAAGAGCGCCTGATACTTTAAATTCTAGACAGTTTGCCTCTATTCAAGATTTATTATCAGAAGGAGAGATAGAAGGTTTTGCAACGCCATCTAAAGCAGGACTTGGAAAGGGAAGTGCAGCATATAACAATGCAGCATTAAAAGATATATTTTTAGACGATACTCCTATTCTTAACTCTACTGCTAGTAATACAAATCCACAGACATCAGATTTTAATTTTCAGAATGTACAGTTTACACCTCGTTTTGGAACGTCAAACCAAGAGCATATTCCAGGGATTGTAGGTAGTCAGTCTACTACTGGGGTAGGTGTAACAGTAACCAATTCCTCTTCTGTTACTCGTCAGGTAACAAATACAAATGTTGATGCTGTCAAAGTTACGATTACATTTCCACAATTACAAAAGGCTACAGATAATGGAGATTTATTAGGTTCAACTGTTGATTTAAAAATACAAATTCAATATAACAGTGGTGGTTATTCAGATGTTATTTCAGATACTATTACAGGAAGAACGGCTGATGCGTACCAGAAAGAGTATCGTGTAAACTTTACGGGAGCTTTTCCTGTTGACGTAAGAGTTGTACGAGTCACAGCAGATAGCACATCTACCATGTTAGTAGATGCTTTTGCTTGGTCAAGTATTACTGAGATTGTTGATGATAAACAAAGATATTTGAATAGTGCATATACAAATTTAAGGATAGATTCTGAGCAGTTTAGTTCTATCCCTAAACGTGCTTTTCGTATTCGTGGCGTAAAGGTAAGAATCCCAGGAGCAGGAGCATCTAGCTCTGGTACTCCTACTGTTGATTTGCAGACAGGTAGGATAATTTACCCAAGTGGCTATATATTTAATGGAACGATGGGTGCTGCTGTATGGTGTTCATGCCCTGCAATGATATTGCTCGACCTGTTAACAACTGAAAGATATGGATTTGGAACGCATATTACAGATGCTAATCTTGATTTATTTAGTTTTGTAGCTGCCAGTAAATATGCAAATGAAGAAGTAGACGATGGATTTGGAGGGCAGGAAGCAAGATTTAGTTGTAATGTAAATTTACAAGGATCTAAAGAAGCATATGAGTTAATAAATGAACTAGCTGGTGTTATGAGATGTTTTCCTCTATGGTCTGAAGGTTCAGTTACTATTACTCAAGATAAACCAACAGATTCAAGTTATTTATTTAGTTTGGCAAACGTAGGTGAAGGTGGTTTTTCATATTCTGGTAGCAGTTTAAAACAAAGACATACTGTTATAGCTGTTAGTTATTTCAATATGGATAGCAGAGAAATAGATTATGAAGTTGTAGAAGATACTGCNGCACAAGCAAAACTTGGGATAGTAAANAANGANGTAAAAGCNTTTGCCTGTACTTCTCGTGGNCANGCTCANAGATTAGGTAAAGCAATATTATTNAGCGAACAGAATGAATCAGAAGTNGTTAGTTTNACAACATCAATAGATGCNGGNGCNATCGTNAGACCTGGCTCTGTTATTAGTATTAACGATCCTGTTAGAGCAGGGGTTCGTAGATCTGGTCGTATAAATACAGCATCCACCACACAAATAACTGTAGATAATGTTTTGAATTTAGCTGGTTTTTCTGGAACGAACCAAAAGTGTAGTGTAATTCTTCCTGACGGCACTGTAGAAACAGAATCTATATCAGGTATTTCTAATGATGTAATTACTGTTAGTTCTGCTTTTTCTTCTGCACCAAACGCAAATTCAATATGGCTAATACAAAGTGATAGCCTTTCGGCACAAACATTTAGAGTAGTATCTGTAGAAGAACAAGACGGTATAAATTATGCAATCACAGCACTTACTTATGTGGCTGGTAAATATGCAAACATTGAACAGGGAGTAAGTTTACCTGCAAGAAATATATCATTACTAAATCAACCAAAAGATCCACCTGGAAACTTACAGGCATCTGAAAGAATTGTTGTAATCAATGCTCTTGCCGTAACTAAGATAATCTTGTCTTGGGTGACGGTTACAGGTGTAAATCAATATCTTGTTCAATACAGACTCAATAATACAAACTGGGTTAGTGAAATTGTATTTAGACCTGATTTTGAACTTGTAAATACAGAAGCAGGAGCTTATGAATTTAAAGTTTTTTCTTATAATGCTGCATTAGAACTTTCAGCAACATCATCAGACTTGACATTTAATGCCGTTGGTAAGACAACACCTCCAGCGAATGTTCAAAATCTATCTATGGAGCCTATTACTAATAAATTAGTAAGGCTTAGATGGACAAAATCTGTAGATGCTGATGTTATACATGGAGGAAGAGTCTATATAAGACACAGTAATTTAACCGATGGCAGTGGTACGTTTCAAAACTCAGTTGATTTAGTTACTGCATTAGCTGGAAACACAACAGATGTGGTAGTTCCATCTTTAGAAGGCGAGTATATTCTTAAGTTTCAAGATGACCAAGGTAATTTCAGTACAGGAGAAACAAGTATTATTCAAGATCTACCTGATTTAATTGATACTCAAGTCATATTGCAAGATAGAGAAGATTTAGATAATCCACCATTTCAAGGAACAGATACAAATACAACATTTAATAGTACAACCAGTGCATTGCAACTTACTAATCCAGCTACAAATGCAACAGGGGAATATGCTTTTAAAGATACTTTAGATCTAGGTGCTGTATTCTCTCTTGATTTAAAAAGAGTAATACGTTCTGTTGGTTTTGTTATAGGTCAAGATATTGAGACTTTAATTCCTGGTTCACCTGGAATTTTATGGGATCAATATGCTTTAAACGGTAATTTTGATGGTACAGCAGCCGATGA
>FUFK010066861.1_pt1 | contig 17713 bp, 14 predicted proteins | sample 1021851 | NCBI WGS metagenome assembly FUFK01 (sample SAMEA51879418, study PRJEB19060) | metagenome | reverse complement strand
TTCGCCGCGTGGCGTTGTGCCTTCAGCGACTACAGCGATTGATTTGCAAGATACTGGCAGAGGTGACATTGCGCCGATGTTCCCAGATACAGGGGAGCAAGACGAGCCAGAGCCACAGCAGCCAATAATTGACGAAGAGATTGTTGAAGAAACCATACTTGGCCGTGGCCGTGGACGCGGTGCCGCTACCAAGCGTAGGACACGCGGCACCCGCCTTGGCGGTGCTGGATCACTTGAAGAGGGCTATGGCGTCTTGTTGCGCAATCAGTAAAGGAGTCACTGATGTCTATGTTCACCCCCAAGGTTTCTGTACCGCCGCCCCCGCCACCTCCAGAGCCGCCAGCACAGGTTGATTATGAGCGTGCAGAGGCATTGGCTTCTGAGTCCCTGCGGCAAGCCACAGGGCAGCGTAAGGGGCGTGGTGCTACTGTTGTGGCCGGTGCTTTGGGTGAACAAGTGCAGTCAGGGCAAACCCCAACCCTGCTAGGGGGCTAATATGGATGACATCAAAGAACTTGTAGCTCGTTTCGATTATCTTGAAAGCCGTCGAGATAATTGGGATACGCACTATCAAGAACTGGCAGATTACATGCTGCCACGCAAAGCCGACATTGTGCGCAAGCGCAGTCGCGGCGAAAAGCGTATGGAGCTTATCTTTGATGGCACCGCTCTACAGGCTGTAGACCTTCTGTCTGCCTCACTGCATGGGATGCTGACCAGCGGTGCTACGCCGTGGTTCCACCTTGCGATGAAAGATCCTGACATTGGTCGCGATGACGCGGTGCAGCGTTGGCTGGAAGACAGCAGCAAGCGCATGATCAGGGCGTTCAATCAGTCAAACTTTGAGACTGAGGTACACGAACTGTATGTGGATCTCGTTGTCTTTGGCACCGGCTGTATGTTTGTTGAAATGGATGGCGAGAACTTGCGGTTCAGCACGCGCCACATTTCAGAGTTTTACGTTGCGGAGGACCAGTTTGGCTTGGTCGATACTGTGTTCCGTAAATACAAGATCCCTGCACGGCAAGCTGTGCAACGCTTTGGGCTGGAGAACGTAGGCAAGTTTATTCAGCGCACATTTGAGAAGAAGCCAGATGAAGAGGTAACGCTGCTGCACGCTGTTCTGCCGCGCGATGATCGTGACCCCACGAAACGCGACAACAAGAACATGCCGTTTGCGTCAGTCTATATTTGTATGGAAACCAAGATGCCGGTAGCGATCAGCGGCTTTCAAGAGTTTCCGTACATTGTCCCGCGCTTCCTCAAGGCAACTGGAGAGGTAATGGGACGGTCACCTGCGATGGTGGCGTTGCCTGACGTTAAGATGATTAACTTGATGTCAAAAACCATCATCCAAGCTGCGCAGAAACAAATAGATCCTCCGCTACTTGTTCCTGATGACGGGTTCCTTCTCCCTATCCGCACGCAGCCAGGTGGCCTCAACTTCTTNAGNAGTGGCACAAGNGATACCATTACGCCACTNAACACCGGTGCAAACATTCCTATTGGCTTGCAGATGGAAGAACAGCGNCGTGGNGCTATCCGCTCTGCGTTCTATGTAGATCANCTTCTGTCNGCNNCTACGCCTAATATGACGGCNACTGAGGTAGTGCAGCGCCAAGAGGAGCGTATGCGCGTCATAGGGCCGGTTCTGGGGCGTCTGATGAATGAGATGCTGCGTCCCATGATTGACCGTGTGTTTGCGCTTATGCTGCGCAACGACATGCTTGCGGTGCCGCCAGAGGTGCTGCAAGGCAGGGATGTAGACATCGAATATGTATCGCCACTGGCACGCGCACAGAAGTCCAGCAGTCTGAATGGCACGATGAAGGCTCTGGAGATACTTCTGCCCCTTGCACAATCGCTGCCAGTTGGCGACCACCTCAACCCAGATGGGCTGGTCAATCATATCGTGGACTCTNTGGGTGTGCCNAAAGATGTNCTGTTGCCGCAAGCNCAGGTCGATCAACAGCGCCANCAACGTGCTGCTGCACAGNNAGNGNAGNTNNAGCGNCAACANGNCNCAGANGACGTNTATACGGCTGCACAGGCCGCACAAGCAGTAAGGATGGTAAGNGATGGCGGTGGAANTTAAGAAGCTGCGAGAGATGTACAAGGGNGTGTTTAGTGANCANGCTGGGGAACAGGTACTACGAGATCTTGAGGCACGCTGTAACTGGCGTGCTTCAAGCTATGTGGCGGGAGATGCAAATGCCACAGCGTTTGAAGAAGGCAAACGTGCAGTAATCCTTCATATCTACAACATGATGAGTGAGGACTAAATGTCAGAACAAGTGGCTGAACAGGTAGCCCAGCCTGATGCTGCGCCGGTAGAAACACCGGCAGAGGTAGCGCAGGGCGGGTCTGGTAACGACTTCTTGACCATGATACCGGAGGACATCCGTGAACATCCCAGCTTTGGGCCTATCAAGGATGTAGAAAACCTAGCGCGTTCATACGTCAACGCACAGAGATTGATCGGCTCGGAGAAGATCCCGCTGCCCATCAACCCGACAGATGAAGATCTCGACAACATTTATGGCCGGCTTGGTCGCCCAGAGGCACCAGAAGGCTACGAGATCAAGGCAGACGGTAACGTCATTACTGAGGACATGGCTTCACAGTACGCCGATATCGCCCACAAACTGCGCCTTACGCCACAACAAGCACAAGGCGTTCTGGAATACTACCGCTCTTCTGTGTCGAACTCTGCGGAACAAATGCAGCAGATGGTGGCAGATCAGGCGTCCAACACAGAGGCTGAACTGCGTCGTGAATGGGGCAACAACTATGATGCCAAAATCAACGCAGCATCTAGTGCAGCGCGTGAGTTTGCCGGCGACGGCATCCTCGATATGCAGTTGTCAGATGGCACCTTGGTTGGCAATCATCCTGCGTTCATCAAGGCTTTCGCAGCTATGGCAGACTTTAAGTCTACCGTGACCAGCGAGGACAGCATCGACGGTGCATCTGCGAATTATGGCATGACACCTAAGCAAGCACAGGCTGAGATCGACGCGATCATGAACGATAANAGCCATGCGTATTGGGACANCAAGAACGTCACTGCACGGCAAAANGCNATCAATCANNTGCAAGAACTGATGAGCATGATCCATGACAGATGAGGAGCGAATTGAGCTACGTTTAGAGTGTCTTAGGATAGCCATTGAGTTTGGCACTCAACGTGATATCATGAATCCAGCCCACATGGCACAGATGTACTATGATTGGGTGGTGCAGGGTAGCGACGAAAGTCGTCCTGCTGACAACCGGAAAGACGGAGGCCCGACGCCGGCCAAAAAGGCCAGGAGTGTCCGCAAGGGTAGCACACCGCAAATCGCCAAAATGTAACTGTAGTTAGGAGGTAGACACATGTCTACACAAGTCACTACGGCATTTGTGCAACAGTATTCTGCAAACGTGCAGATGCTTTCACAGCAGATGGGTTCTCGTCTGCGTGATGCGGTTCGCGTTGAGAATGTTGTTGGCAAAAATGCCTTCATCGATCAGATCGGATCGGCCACTGCTGCCCTGCGCACCAGCCGCCATGCCGATACCCCCCAGATGGACACACCCCATGACCGGCGTCGTCTGAGCCTTGCGGACTATGAGTACGCAGATCTCGTGGACGATCAGGACAAGGTGCGTATGCTCATTGACCCGACCTCTTCCTATGCACGCGCTGCTGCCGCAGCAATGGGTCGTGCGATGGATGATGTCATCATCACTGCTGCAACCGGCACCGCCAACACCGGCGAAACTGGTTCTGGCAGCGCATCACTTGACGCAACAGCCAACTCGGTAGGTTCTGCATCGTCCAACGACGGTCTGACCCTTGCCAAGCTGCGTGAAGCAAAGCGCAAGATGGATCTCAACGATGTTGATCCGTCGATCCCGCGTTACATCGCGGTAGGCCCGAAACAGATTGAAGATCTTCTTGGCGACACCACTGTCACCAGCAGCGACTTCAACACTGTGAAGGCTCTCGTCCAAGGTGAACTGGATACCTTCATGGGCTTCCAATTCATCATGTCCAACCGNCTGNCNGTGGACTCTAACGANATTCGTAAGTGTTTNGCATGGGCTGAAGANGGTCTGACNCTNGGCATNGGCAAAGACATCAGCGCACGCATTGATGAACGCGCCGACAAGGGATACGCAACCCAAGTCTACTACTGCATGAGCATCGGAGCGGTGCGCATGGAAGAAGACAAGGTTGTGCAGATCTTCTGTGACGAAACCCCTGACTAAGAGGAGAGATAGGTTATGACTACTAAAAACTCAGACCTCATTGCCAATCTTGAGGCTCTCCCGCAGGTCGCTAACAATGCACAAGAGTTGGGCGGCGTTGTCCGTGTGGCTCAAGGCAATGTTGCTCTTGCCGCTGGCGACAGCACCGACGATGACATCGTTATGCTGGCACCAGTGCCAACCCATGCAACTCTGATGTCCGTCCGTGTAGGTTCTGATGCCCTTGGTGGCTCTTGCACCTACAATGTTGGTTTCTACACCGACGAAGGTACGGTTGTTGATGAGGATGCTTTGGCTACATCTGTGGCTGATGGCGCTGGCCTTGCGGAACTCCGCTACGAAGCGGCTGACCTCAACACCACAGGTCAGCAGGTTTGGGAGCTTGCCGGTCAGTCTTCTGACCCAGGCGGCACCTATTACCTTGCGGCTACCTTCAATGCGACAGGTGGCACTGCTGGTGATATGGCGTTCATCGTCGAGTACGTCGTGAACTAACATTGAGGGGGCGGTTCGCCGCCCCTTCTTTCCATTGAGAGGTGTGCGATGCCGTCTGTCGTTGATATTTGTAACGAAGCTATGGATTTGCTGGGTGCAGCGACCATTACATCTCTCACCGAAAACTCCAAAGAGGCGCGTCTGTGTAACAGGCGCTATGAAACTGTCAGGGATCATGTTCTGCGTGCGCACCCTTGGAACTGCGCAATCACTCGCAAGGAACTAGCAAAAGACAGCGATGCCCCTGCATTTGGTTTCAATCATCAATTTACGTTGCCCACAGATCCGTTTTGCTTGCGGGTTTTGTCTTTTTGGAACAGCAACGTCAACAACGAGTTAGCTGCTTACGACAGCAACGTCATGTTCAAGATCGAAGGTCGCAAGGTTCTGAGCAACGAAAGCACCTGCAAGATCACCTACATCGCACGCATCACAGACACGGAACAGTTTGATACGCTGCTTTCAAGCGCCATAGCGCACCGTTTGGCGGGAGAGACTGCATATGCCATCACAGGCAGCAACGGCGTCTCACAGGCCATTATGGCGCTATACAACGAGCGTTTGAAAGAAGCGCGTGGTATGGACGCGATGGAAGGCTACCCAGACCAGATACAGGCAGATGATTTCCTAAACGTCAGGTTCTAATATGGCGCGTGTTTCTACTATCATAACCAACTTCCGCGCCGGAGAGTTTTCGCCCCGCCTAGAAGGTCGTATAGACCTACAGAAATACAATGAGGCGGCAAAAGAACTAACCAACATGGTGAGTTTCCCGCAGGGTGGCATTACACGCCGCCCTGGTTCGTATTACGCGGGTGCCTCAAAGGATGGCGGCAAAATACGCCTCGTCAACTTTGAGTTTAGTGATGAGCAAGCGTATGTGTTGGAGTTTGGCGCTAATTACATTCGGTTTTTTAAAGACGGCGGCATTTTAACAGAGGCCACCACAAATATCACAGCAGCTACCCAAGCAAATCCTGTGGTTGTAACTGCGGCCTCTCACGGTTTGAGTAACGGTGACAGGGTGTTTATTGGAAGCGTCACCGGCATGACGCAGCTAAACAACCGAGAGTTTACGGTAGCCAATAAGACCACCAACACCTTTGAGTTGTCTGGCATCAACGGCACAGGCTTTGACGCATATAGCAGCGGCGGCACCGTTGGTAAGATTGTAGAGGTGACCACCACCTATTCGGTCACAGAAATATTTGAGCTAAACCATGTGCAGTCTGCGGATGTATTGTTCCTTGCTCATAAAGATCATGAGCCGGCCAAGCTGACACGCACAACGGCTACTAGCTTTACGCTGACAGACATCGACTTTATTGACGGCCCATATCTAGACGAAAACACGACGACAACCACACTATATGCTTCTGCGGCAACTGGTACTGGCATAACAATCACGGCGTCCGCAGCCTTGTTTGAAAGTGCCGATGTCGGACGATTGATCAGGTTTCGTGAAATACTTGAGATTGAGCATGATGCGTGGGCGGCAAGCACAAGCTACGCAAACAACGCTACGGTGCGTAATGCTGGGCATGTTTACAAACAGGTCACTGGCAGCACACAGACATCAAACAACACGCCGCCTGTGCATCTGACAGGCACAGAAACCTACGGCAGTATTGATTGGGAGTATCTGCATGACGCACATGGTCATGTTAAGATAACAGGCTTCACTAGCTCAACTGTCGTTACGGCAGATGTGCATGAGGATCAATTTGGAAACTCGCGTTTGCCTGACAGTGCTGTGGGTTCAAGCAATGCCAACATTCGCTGGTCTTTAGGTGCGTTTGGAGGAGATCAAAAGTTTCCTAAAGCTGTGGCGTTCTACGAAGAGCGTTTGTACTTTGCCGGAACTACAGGCCAGCCACAGACCATTTTTGGCTCAAAGAGTGCTGACTTTGAGAACCATACACCAGGTATTGACGACGACGACGCTATCAACATCACCATCGCGTCAGATCGCGTCAACGTCATAAAGCACCTGCTTCCTGCGCGTTTCTTACAGATCTTGACTACAAGCTCTGAGTTTACGTTGTCAGGCGGCACAGGTGCAGAGCCTGTTACTCCCACAAACGTCAATGTTCTGCGAGAAACTACCTTTGGCTCATCTGATGTCCGTCCGTTGCGTGCCGGCAACAGTACCATCCTTATCCAGAAGGGCGGGGAGCGGGTCAAAGAGATCACGTTTGATTTAGACACAGACGGCTTGTTAGGCGTTGATCTGACCATTCTGGCAGAACATGTGGCTAGTGGTGGCCTTACAGACATGGTGTGGCAACAAGAACCAGAACTTATCCTCTGGTTTGTCCACAGCGACGGCACCCTCGTAGGGCTGACCTATGATCGCGCCAATGGCGCTGTAGGCTGGCACCAGCACCCATTAGGCGATAGCGGGGTGGTAGAGAGCATCACAGCTATCCCCAGCGGTGCAGAAGATCAGGTGTATGTGTCTGTGAAAAGAACGATCAATAGCGCAACGGTGCGCCACATTTGTTTTCTAAAGCCAATCAGTTTTGGCACTGATGTCTCAGATGCTTTTTTCTTGGATAGCGGTCTGACTTACAGCGGGTCAGCAACAACCACTATCAGCGGCCTTAATCACCTTGAGGGCGAGACAGTGCAGATCCTAGCTGATGGCTCTGCGCACGCTGACAAGACCGTATCTGGCGGTAAGATTACTTTAGATCGTAGCTCAACCAAGGTATCTGTTGGGTACAGTTATAACTCGCTGGTAGAAACGCTGCGTTTGGAAGGCGGCGCAGATGACGGCATCTCGCAGGGCAAGATCAAACGTATCCACGGTGTTACGGCACGTTTCCTTAACAGCGTAGGTGCAGAGGTCGGCCCCGATACTAACAATCTTGACCGCATACCGTTCCGAGACAGTAGCATGGCGATGGATGTGGCGGTGCCTATGTTTACAGGCGACAAAGAAATTTCGTTCCCATCAGGTTACGACAATGATGCGCGGGTGGTGGTGCAGCAGTCCCAACCACTACCCATGACTATTCTTGCGATTATGAGAAGGTCTAACACGTTTGATGCTTAGATTTTTGCCGTTTGCACAAGAACACGTTCAGCACATCAAGCTCATGTTTGATCTGTCTGAGGATGGTCGCAAGGCACTGGTCGAGCATAAGGACATCAGGGGCTACACACTGTTTGAGGAAGATGTTGTGCTTGGCATCGGTGGTGTACACAACATATGGAGTGGTGTAGGTGAAGCGTGGCTTCTGCTGGGCAAAGAAGCATTTGCGCGGCCCAGAACTGTAGCGCGGCACACAGTCAATATGTTCGATCACATGCAGGAAGAGCACCAGTATCAGCGCATCCAGGCCAGCATCGCAGTGAAGGATGCAAAGGCTAAGAGGTTCGCAGAATGGCTTGGTTTTCAAAATGAGGGTATAATGAGGAAATATGGGCCTGATGGTTCAGATTACTATCGTTATGCAAGGGTGATGTAATGGATCCAATGACGATTGCAGCAGGAGCTTCAGCAGCCAGCGCATTTCTTGGGTTCAAGGGCAACCAAGCGTCGGCGCGTGCAGCACAGCAGACAGCTAATTACAACGCACAGGTGCGTGAGAACGAAGCTGTTTTGTTGCAGCGTGCCAAGACTGCGGAAGAAGCAAACCTGCGTCGTGCGAATGATCGCCTAACTGCTTCTCAAACTGTGGCAACTGCGAAGTCGGGCATTGAAATGTCTGGTAGCCCATACCTTGCTTTGGCTGACAGCTACTTTGCTATGGAGCGTGATGCACTGAAGATCCAGTACGCCGCTGACATTGAGCAAGCTAACGCTTTGGCAGAGGCGGCTATGACCCGCGCTGTTGGTAACGCACGCGCATCCAGTTTCAGAACCGCGTCTTATGTAAGCCTGTTGAATGGCGCAAGCTCTTACGCCGGTATCCAGCAGCAGCAAGATTTCTTTGCGTTGCAGCAACAATACAGACAGCAGACCTTGACGCAGACAGCTTAGAAACGAGTTAGCGATGCCCAGAATCCCATTGTACGCAGAAGGCCGAGGCACCACCGTTGATCTGGCGACAGGTCGTCTTGGGCCGCAAGCGCCGACTGCTGCCTTTGAAGCGCCAGGGCAAGCGTTGGCGCGTGCTGGCGAAGCTGTTGGCAGGGCCGGCACAGAATATGCCAAGAACGCGATGCAGTTTGAAAACGCGCGGCAGAAGATGGAGTTTGATTTCCAAGTCCAGCGCAAGAAGGAAACAACCAACCGTCTGGCTGACGAATACGCTACGCGGATTATGAATGAGTCCACTACCTACTCGCTCAATACTACTGAAAGCGACATGGAACTGGCGGCGCAGGGGCTAATCGGCAGTGTACAGAACCCCATCATCAACGAGATCAAAACTCGGACTGACATTGATGAGGCGCAAAGAAACAAGCTGATCGGTGCCGTTCAAAAGAACATGGCCCCGCAGGTTGCCAACATCAAAAAGTCTGCGTTTAACAGGGAACAGGTAAACGGCGGTCTTGCCAAAGATGGCATGATTGATGGCTTCTTCAACATCGCCGGTCAGGTTGCCACGATTGAGGAACTGAACGCCTATATCGCAGAGGGTGAGGCCAAATATGATGAGGCAAGACGCCTTGGTCAGCCTATCACTGGGAATAAAGGCTCATTCCGGCAGGAGATGCGGCGCAGGTTCTACAGCAGCGGCATTGCCAACGCTGACAGCTTTGCTGCACTGGATGTGCAAGAGAAGGCTCTGGCAGCAGATGTAGGCTTGAACGCTGGCACCCGCGCTACGCTAGAGAACAGCATCTTGGGTCGGCGCAGAGAAATTACACAAAATGTTGAAGACGCTGTGCTTGATGAGTTGCGTGTTCTGAACCCGACAGCGGAAGAGATCACAGACATCGCTACTCAACTGCGTACCCGCGATGTGCAGTCCATCATTGTTGAGCGTGATAACGAGACAATCACGATACCGTTTGCCGGTGCCGACGCTAACTTTGTGTCCGCTCTTGCCGATAAGTTTGATGCGTTTGTCGAGAATGAGGAGCGTGAGCTTCTTGATACTGTCCTCACCACAGCCAAGAGCATGGTACAGGACAAGTCCCTCGCAGAACTGCAAACCATGAAGCAGGACATGACCAAGCAGGAGAACGGTCAATTTACCCTGTTTTCCAGCATTGATACGTTTGCCGGCAGAGAGGCGCTGGAGTCAGTCATCGACACAGAGATTCGTGAGCGTAAGCCGCGTGTGTTGAACGAGGCGCAAGTCTTGGAGTCTGATCTGTTTGCTAAAGTACGCTCTCAAGATGGCGTAATGTTGCCGGAAGACTTAACAACAAAAAGCCAAATTGACGCCTTGTACACAAGTGCAGATGCGCTTACTGAACGCGCCTCGTATCGCATGGCTTTGGGTGCAACCGTCGAAGCGTCTACCATCTTCAAAGAAATTGAGTTTGCATCGCCGGAAGATCAAGCAAAGGCTTTGGCTGGTGCGCTTGCTGACGCTACAGATGCGAAGGGTGCCAAGGCTTACGAAATACTAACCAAGCGTTTGGCAGAGTCTCGTAAACAACGTGACGAAGATTTTGTTGGCTACTACATGCGCCGCAACAAGATCACTGATGTGTCACAGGTAAGCCCCGCAGAGATGATTGCGCTGCAACGTAAGATGGGTGTGCCAGAGGCTGACATTCGGATTACTGATAACAACACCATCACTGCGTTCCGTAACGCCTATGATCAAGCTGAGACATACGATCAGAAGGCGTCAACGCTTGATAATTTCTTTGCAGGGTTTGGCGAAAATGCAAACCGCGTGTTGCGGCACATGGTTAATACCAAGCAGATCACACTGGCAGAGAATGTCATCGCAAAACTAGGCGGCGACAACATCTACTCCAGAGCCATTTATCTTGGCAGTCAGGAAGAGTTCATCAACAAAGCAAAGCAGACCGTTGCGAATGGTGGCCTTGGCTCTGATGTGCAAGTAGAACTGCGCCAAGAGGTCGATGCTGTAATGGAGCCATATCTTAGCAGTGTGATGGGTGCCGTTACAGTTGATGGCGTTATTGGTGGTGGTGTTACTGACAAACGCGCGTCGCATGGCATTGAGATGTCTGAGTTGGTCTATAACACGGCATCTTTCCTGCGTATGTCTGACAAAAACATTAGCGCAGAGGATGCAGTTGCTGTCGCGTATGAAGCGGTGATCGGCAATCAATACCGCTTTGACACCGTGAACGACAGTCAGGTGCGGTTTGATGCGTCTTATGATGTGATTTATTCTGACATGACTGAGATGCTGTCATACTCAATCAGTCAAAGCCCAGAGTATCTGCGGTCTGTCGTCGCTGCACCGCCGCAGTTGGAAGGTGAGCCTGACTTTGAGTATGAAAACCGTGTAGATGAATACTTCAGCGACCTTGCGCAAAGAGGCACTTGGCGCACTACGGTAGACAATCAAGGCGTCTTTATGGTGGATCAGCTTGGCAACCTCGTGCAGTTGAAAGATCAAGAGGACGTTGAAGGTGCGTTTGGTGGGTTTGTATTCACCACGATGGACACCTTGTCAGATGTTGCTACGAGGTTCCAATCGTTCAAAGCTATGGATATGGGTGCCAGAAGACGAGAGTTGGTCAGGATGGGTTATGCAGTAGACCCAGCGACATTGACCAAGATTACTACTTTGAACAAATGGAAAGAGTTGACGTTTGCTGAAGGGCCGCTGTTCTAATGGTCGATATCTACTATCAAGAGCAACAAGACGACCCTAACCTGCGCAATCAGTACCACGACTTTGCAAAGGCTGGCACGCTGGATGTTCTCGGTGCCACGCTTGACGAGACACTGTACTACAATCCTCTCAATGCCTTAAATCGTCTGGCTGAACAGAAGCTGGGATCTGGGCGTGAGGGACGTACTATCAGCCAAGAGGAGTGGCGGCGTAGTGATTTCTACAGACCAGGCATTGAGGTCGGGGATGAAGGCATCACCACAGGTTTGGCTACGTTGTTGGCTGACCGATATGATGAACGCGCAGACTTCCAATCCACACTCAGCCGCTCCAAGGGTGGCATTGGTTTAGGTGCCGCACAGTTTGGTGTAGGCATCGCCGGCAGTTTTGTTGACCCGCTCAACATCGCGTCTGTGTTCATCCCATCTGTAGGTGCCGCACGGTTTGCCAGCCTTTCTGCACGCTATGGCGCTGGCCGTTCCAAGATTGCGACTGGCGTTGTAGACGGCGCTATCGGTGCCGCAGTTATTGAGCCTGTTGTCATTGGCGCTGCTGTTGCAGAACAAGACCGTGACTACAGCCTGATGGACAGCTTTATGAATGTGGCTGTGGGTGCGGGGCTTGGCGGTAGCATCAATGCTTTGACAGGCGGCATATCTTCATTTGGTCGTTACACACGGCAAAGGCGCTTGGCACGCTTGAAGGCTGTAGAAGCAGATCAAGCGCAGCGCATTTCTATCAAGCAGGTTATGAACGACGAAGAGGTCAACCTGTCTCCTATAGAAGAAAGCGTGCAGTCTCGCACTGAGGCGGCTGATGCGGCTATCAGCGAGAAGAAGATTGTGTATCAAACAGACGGCACCCCTGTAGAGGTGGAGGTGCTGGATGTAGATGACAACGGTGATATCACTGTGCGCACAGCAGATGGTCAGGAAAAGACCATCGACGCCAGTGATCTGCGCAGCAAATCGCCGTTTGACGAAGACTACGAGTATGTTGACCCTTTCAGTGGCCGTGAAGAGTTTAAGATCTCCACGCTAGAGGACGCGGCTCTCGACAGCATTTTGGAATCTACAGAAAGATTGGTAGCCGACATTGAAGCAGGGGATGTAGATACCGCAAGGCTAGGTTCTCTTGAGGCGCATCAAAGCAACTTGGCCGCTCTCAAGATCGAAAAGCGCCGCAGGGCTGGTGAAACTGTAGAAAAACCTGCGGAGCCAGATATCAGCAATGCAGACGCAAGCGAGATAGCTAAGTTGCGCAAAGAGGCCGCTGACATACAGAAGAAGGTGTTGGAACGCGCAGAGAAAGAAGGGCTTGCCAAACCGCGTGTCAAAGCGGCAGAGGCAACAAGACTTGGTGAGATCACTGCACGCATCAATGAACTGGAGTCTGCCACACAAGAAGCCGGCGATATGGTCGATGTGCAGGATGGCCGCGTGACTACACAACAAGCTCAAAATGAGGCAGATGCAGCCACGATGCAGGGTGACGGTCTTGGGCGTCTGGGTGAGCATCGTGAGGCTGTGCAGGAAATCAAGCAGGAAACAACAGAGCTTGATGAGCCTGACCCCGCTGAGATTGAAGCAGAGAACGAGATACTCATGGAAGACTTGGCATCTGATGATGTGCAAGCAATCCTGCCAGCAGACATCAAGAAATCTTTGGCAGAGGTTGATGAACTGCAAACCAAGGCAGATGGTTATGAAGAAGTCAGCAGGGCTGGCGCTAACTGTCTGATAGGAGATCCAGGCAGATGAGTTGTGTAGATGCAGTAATGGAAGCAGCCAAAAGGGCTGGCATCAATCTGCTGGATGAAGAAGCAGAAGAGATCATTGAGGTTCTTAATGAACGCTTGTTCAAGCGTGTAGAGAACGCAGAGGCTGGCGAAGAACTAGATATCTTCAATCTGGCGGCACAGATCGCAAAGCAAGCGCGTATCAATGCTGTCATGCAAAAGCGCAATCGCATCCTTAACGCCAAGGCGTATGCAGATCTCATGCGTTTTATAAACTCTGCGCCTGATGACCCAACTACTGCGCTATCTGCCATCATGGTTGGCGACTACCGTTACGCACAGGCTGGCTTGGACAGCGTAGACGCACGCCAGCAAGGCATCATGCTGCAATATGCTGGTGAGCTTGCTGCTGCTTTGCGTGAGCAAAAGTTGGACAAGCTGTTTCAGAGCAAAGAACTTGAGCCTCTGATCTATGAGGCCATGTTTGACGCTGACAGTTTCCGTCAGAACAGGCTTGGCGAGGCTGGTGCAGAAGAGGCACTGGCAATCGCAGAGATCGTGCAGAAGGTGCAGAAACGCCTACTCAAGCGCAAAAACCGCATGGGTGCCATGATTGGCGAGTTAAAGAACTACGTTGTGCGTCAGGCGCATGACCCGATTTTGATGCGTGCCGGCGCTAAAACAGAGGCAGAGATCGCAGCAGCCAAGAACGATTGGGTGCAGTTTATGATGGAGCCAGGTCGTNTGTCCCGCCGCACGTTTGAGAACAAGCCAGCGACTACAGAGCGTTTGATCGACGGCAAGATGCAAAAGGTGCAGTACACCGAGGAGATGTTTCTTGGTGATATCTACGACAATCTTGTGTCTGGGCAGCATCAAAAGGTTGATGCAGTCAGAGGCGACGATGGCGCTATTGATCCGCTGACATCTTTCACAGGGCCAGCAAACCTTGCCAAGAAACTCAGTCAAGGCAGGGTTCTGCACTTTGAGACAGGCAAGGCAGCGTTTGAATATGCCAAGAAATATAGCCGTCAGAGCTTTGCAGAGGCTGTAATCAACGGCATATCGCATGATGCACAGGCTATCGGGCTTATGGAGCGGTTCGGCACCAACCCAGAGTCTATGTTTAAGCGTGTCGTGAAAGACATGAAGGATGCTGCTAAAGGCGACCCTGTGAAGCTGGACAAGATCAACCGTCGTGAGAAGGCGCTACAGCGGCAGTTTGCAGAACTTGATGGTACTACCCGCGCAAGAGGCGCAGGACGGCCTGTGATGTTTGGTGCAGACTTTGCCGGCATTGCTGCTGGCTGGCGCATGATCCAGAACATGTCCAAGCTGGGTATGGCAACGATTTCGTCGTTTGGTGATATCGCCACCAAGGCGCACTTCATCAATACGCGCACAGATCGCGGGATCTTTGGCTCTTACGCCATCGCCTTCCGCGACATTTTTGGGCGTTATGGCAAAGATGAGCAACGTCAGTTGGCGTATCTGCTGAGTGTCGGTGTTGAAAACATGCTGGGCGACGTACACGCTAGGTTTGGCGCTAATGACAGCGGCCCAGGTATGATTGCCAAGGCGCACCAGACTTACTTTCGATTGAACGGCATGGTGTGGTGGAACAATGCGCAGAAGGTCGGCCTCGCACGCATGATCTCTGCGGATCTTGCCAACTACTCGTCCAGAGCCTTTGAAGAGGTGCCGGAGCGTACCCGCCTCAACCTTGAGCGGTATGGTTTTGACGCAACCGATTGGGCCTTGATGCGCCACATGGAGCAAAAGTCTGTTGATGGCGTAAACTACCTCACGCCCAAAGCAGTCGAAACCATCCCTGATGAGTTTATTGAGCAAGCTGCACTCACCCGCGCAAACGCAACGCGCAAACGTAAGCTCAAAAAAGCCACAGAGGCCATGAAAGAGAAGTATCGTGACGACTTGTCAACGCGGCTTTCTACCTACCTGACTGACGCCGCAGACAGCGCGATACCGACACCAGGCGCTAAAGAACGTGCGATTATGAACTTGGGTACAGAGCGTGGCACCATTCTGGGTGAGGCGCTGCGTGCCATTATGCAGCTAAAAGGTTTCCCGATCACCTATATCTCCAAGGGTTTGACCGGCGCTTACTATGTGGGCAAGCAACGCGGTGGCAGCAGCAGAAGCGGTGTTTTTGGCATCGCACAGATGATGGTCGGCACCACGATGATGGGCTACCTCTCGGTTTCCCTCAAAGACATTCTCAAGGGCAAGGAGCCTATGGAGGTGTTCAGTGAGGATTACTACCTCAACCCCAAGCTGCTGAGTAAGGCGTTTGTACAGGGTGGTGGCGCTGGCATCTATGGTGACTTCTTGTTTGGCGAATACAACAAGTATGGTCAAAGCCTGACACAGACTGCGCTTGGCCCTACGTTTGGCTCTATCGACGACATTGCGCGGATTTATTCTGATGTTTTGGCTGGCGACATGGACGCTGTGACAAAGAACGCCACACGCTTCATAACCAGCCATACCCCAGGTCTAAACCTGTTTTATACAAAGGCGGCAGTCGATTACCTGTTTATCTACGGCCTGATGGAGAAGACAAACCCTGGTTTCTTGCGTCGGATGGAAAGGCGTATGCGTAAAGAAAATGAGCAAGAGTTTTACTACTCACCAAGCAGATATGCGCTTGGTTCCTGACGACTTCCGCGAAACTGTGTTTTCTGTTACATTTAGGCAGATTGGAGCAAAGACATGACGGTTAGCAGCACCACTACCAAGAACAGCTATTCTGGCAATGGTTCTAATGACACCTTTGCTTACGGCTTCAAGATATTCGATGATGACGACATCACAGTTATCATCCGTACAGATGCGACAGGCACTGAAACTGTTAAGACCAAGACCACTCACTACACGGTTACAAATGTCGGCAACGCATCTGGCGGCAACGTAGTTTTCACCAGCGGTAACATACCGGCCAGCGGTGAAACTGTTGTGTTGCGCCGCACATCTGCGCAAACACAAACCACAGACTATGTAGCTAACGATCCGTTTCCTGCCGCCACTCATGAAGACGCGCTGGACAAGCTAACCTTCCTTGCGCAAGAACAGCAAGAAGAACTAGACCGCGCTATCAAGATTTCCAGAACAAATACAATGACTTCAACAGAGTTTACTGTTGGGGCAACTGACCGTGCAAACAAGATCCTTGCCTTTGACAGCAGCGGTGAGATCCAAGTTACACAAGAGATTGGCACCTTCCGTGGCAACTGGGCTGCATCAACGGCGTATGAGGTGCGTGATCTGGTCAAGGATACCAGCACCAACAACATCTTCATTGTAAACACAGAACACACAAGCTCTGGCGCACAGCCACTTACTACTAACGCTAACAGCGCCAAGTACGATTTAATCGTGGACGCTGCGTCAGCGACGACAAGTGCCACAGCGGCGGCGTCATCGGCTACAGCGGCGGCTTCTAGCGCAACGGCGGCGGCTGCAAGTGAAACTGCTGCGGCCACCAGCGAAAGCAATGCGTCTACCAGCGAGTCCAACGCCTCGACTAGCGAGAGTAACGCTTCAACGTCAGAGACAAATGCCGCGACCAGTGCAACCGCTGCTGCAACAAGTGCAACAAACGCTGCCACATCGGCAACATCGGCTGCTTCCAGCGCAACCACAGCGACGACAAAAGCCAGTGAGGCCAGCACCAGCGCGACAAACGCTGCCACGAGCGAGACCAATGCTGGCACCAGCGAGACCAATGCCGCAACGTCTGCCACCACGGCCACCACAAAGGCGTCAGAGGCGGCTACAAGCGCCACTAATGCAGCGACTAGTGCAACATCAGCATCGACTGCCCAGACCGCTGCTGAAACCGCTAAGACAGCGGCAGAGACTGCACAGGCAGCGGCAGAGCTTGCGGCTGACAACTTTGATGACACCTATCTCGGGGCGAAGTCATCTGATCCCACGGTTGATAACGATGGCGACGCGCTGACTGCTGGTGATCTGTACTTCAACACAACCTCTGACCAACTTAAGTACTACACAGGTTCTGCATGGGTGGCGATTGCACCTGGCATTGCCAATGTCTCTGAGGACACCACCCCGCAACTTGGCGGCAACCTTGATGTCCAGACTAATTCGATCGTCAGCACATCAAACCGCGACATCAACATCTCGCCCAATGGCACCGGCACAGTCGTCATCAATACTGACCTGGATGTCGACAACATCAACATCAATGGGAACACCATTTCGTCGACCGACACCAATGGTGACATTACGCTCGACCCAAATGGCACTGGTTCGATCAGCCTTGACAGCGGTGTGGTAATAAACGAAAGCGGCGCTGATGCAGACTTTCGCGTTGAGAGTGACGGCAACGCGAATATGTTGTTTGTTGACGCAAGCGCAAATAATTTTGGCGTAGGCCACAATTCACCGAACAGAACGTTCCATGTCTCAAGCCCCGGCGCAGAGGTCTCATTCGCCAACACCAATATGTCTGCCGANCGCA
>FUFK010056945.1_pt1 | contig 17713 bp, 15 predicted proteins | sample 1021851 | NCBI WGS metagenome assembly FUFK01 (sample SAMEA51879418, study PRJEB19060) | metagenome | reverse complement strand
CCCGCGCAACCGCGACGCCGGTCGCCGAGCGGCCGGCCACGGCGCCGGTGACCGCCGAAGGCCGCCCGGTCACCGACGGTGAAGAGGCCCCCAGGCCCGCGCCGCGCCCCCTGTCCGACGACGCCAACCAGGCACTGCAGGGGATTCTTCGCCACCAGCTGGAGACCCTGGCGACGCCGGTGCTGCGTTGGGAAGGGGACGTCTGGTCCGGCATTTTCATGGCTCTGGTGATCCAGGTGCCCGCCGAAGCGCCCCGTCAGGGCCGTTCCGACGGCGACCAGAACGAGGACGGCGAGGACCCGGGGGAAGAAGGCACCTGGCGCTCCGAACTGACCGTGGAGTTGGCGTCGCTGGGCCCGGTGCGTGTGCGCCTGGACCTGCGCGGCGACGATCTGAGCATTGATCTGGATGCCGGCTCCGAACAGGTGGCCGAGCAACTGCGCGCCGACAGCCCGCGTCTGAAGTCCAGCCTCGAGGGTTGCGGCTTCGAACAGGTCCGACTGCGAGTGGCCAGCGATGAAAGACTCTGAATCCAACAGCCGCCGCCAGGCGGTGGCACTGGCCTATCAAGAGGGCGACGCCCCGCGGATATTGGCGCGCGGCTATGGCGATCTGGCCGAACGGATCATCGCCGAGGCCCGCCGCCAGGACGTGTTCGTGCATGACGCGCCGGAGCTGGTGGGGTTGCTGATGCAGCTGGATCTGGACCAGCGGATACCGGTGCGGCTGTATCAGGTGATCGCCGAGCTGCTGGTCTGGCTGCAAGCGATGAATACCGAGGACGAGAGTGCAAACGGCTAATACTAAAGCATTAGAATTATACGCAAGTATTTGTAGTGTATGGATTTTGTGAGCCGGTTCCTTGTCTCTTGGTGCTTTGCAAATTTTTGTCCTTGGTGCGGCCCCGCGGAGCCTTTGATTTTAGCCGAATGAAACACAGTTCTAAATTTTGTTAACCGGGGTGTTAATTATAACTGTTTGATTTTAATGAAAATAATTTTCCTTTCCGGCGCCGCATTCCAATTCAAAGGGCTTGTGACGGCCCTTTTTCCCGCTATTGAAACGCTCGTTTCAGACTGAATGCACATTTGTGAATAGCATCACAAAATTTTCCCTTGGTGTGAGTTTGTTCACATAAAAGTGTGAGCATGTCGTGATTCTTGTGGTACGTTGCCACTACAAAGCGCACATACTTAATGACTTATAAATGTAATTTACCTAAGTATAAAGTATGAGCTTTGGGGATCTGAGTGATCCGGCGAGGGTGAGCGCCGGGGGAGACCTCGGTCATGGGGTACCGAAGGAGTGAAAGAACAATGAAGATCGATAGCGTCTTAGATGAAATCCAGGATATCAATCTGACCTACCTGCTGCTGGCGCAGCGTCTTCTCAAGGAAGATTACGCCACCGCCATGTTCCGGTTGAAGATCGACCAGGCGATGGCGGAAGTGTTGATCTCGCTGTCCGCGAAGCAGCTCAGCCAGATGGCGCGCACCAACCAGTTGCTGTTCCGTCTGCATTTCGACGACGCGGACCAGGTCACCAAGCTGACCAATAACAAGCGGGAGCAGGGGCTGGGGCAAACCCACGCGGCGTTGTTGATGGCGTCCTGCGCGAACTGATCGGGGGAGGGATCCAATGTCCGAGAAGAGTCTGGTCGGCGAAATGCACCAAGTGCAATTGGCGATCGAATTGATTGAGCTGGGGGCCCGGCTGCAGGTGCTGGAATCGGAAACCGAACTCAGCCGTGGCCGGCTGATCCGGCTTTACAAGGAAGTGCGCGGCATGTCGCCGCCGAAGGGGATGCTGCCGTTTTCCACCGACTGGTTCATCACCTGGCTGCCGAATATTCATTCTTCCCTGTTCTACAGCTTCTACCGGCAGCTGACCGGCGAGCACGGCTGCAGCCGCATGGAAGGCTTCGTGAAGTCCTACCGCCTTTACCTGGAGCAGATTGCTCTGGACGGCGCCGAACCGGTGCTCGGGCTGACACGGGCCTGGACCCTGGTGCGCTTCTTTGAAAGTGAAATGTTCGAGCTGTCGGAATGCACCAGCTGCCACGGCCATTTCGTCAACCACGCGCATACGCCGAGCCAGCGCTTTGTGTGCGGTATCTGCCAGCCGCCGTCCCGGGCCGGCAAGACCCGCAAACGTCAGAGCGCGGTGAGTGAAGAGGGCCGGCGGAGCGGCGGTCGCCGACAGGCGGTGGGCGCTTAGGGAGCCTCTGAAAAGCGCCCTTGCATGCTCTGCGCGTCCTGAAGCGTGCAGCTGCAAGGCGTGATTCGCCGCCAATGGCCGTAGCCCTTGGCAAGAAGCACAACGCAGCAGATGTGCGCTTCAGGACGCGCCCTGCGGGTCTTTCAGTCGAGCCCGCCCTCGGCGTTGCGCTTTTTCGGCGGGCCGTCAGCCCGACTTCAAAATCGCGCCTTGATGGCGAACTCGACTGAAAGACAGAGCATGCAAGGGCGCTTTTCAGAGGCTCCTTGGTAATTTTTCCCTCAAGCCCGACCTGCTCCTGCCGATACAGATGGTAATGCTATCCACGCTGTTCTGAAGGATACCGGTTGTGCTGATACCTCTTGGCTTCATTATCGTCACCCTTTCCGTGTTCGGCGGCTTCACCATGGCCGGCGGACACCTGGGCCCGCTCTACCAGCCCACCGAAATCCTGATGATCGTCGGGGCCGCGGTGGGGTCGTTCGTGGCCGCCAATAACGGCAAGGCGATCAAAGCCACCCTGCGTACCGCCAGCAGCCTCAAGCGCACCAAGAAGTACGACAAAGAGATCTACATGCAGCTGATGTCGCTGCAGTACAACCTGCTCTCCAAGATGCGCCGCGAGGGCGTGCTGGGTGTGGAAAAGGACATTGAAAACCCCACCGAAAGCGCGCTGTTCAGTGAATACCCGAGAATCGCCAACGATCCGATGATCATGGGCTTCATCACCGACTACCTGCGGCTGATGATCAGCGGCAGCGTCGATCCCATGGAACTCGATGAGCTGATGAGCCATGAAATCGAGGCGTTCGAACACGAAGCGCACATTCCCGCCGATGCCCTCGCCAAGGTCGGCGACGGCCTGCCCGCGTTCGGTATCGTGGCGGCGGTACTCGGGGTGGTGAAGGCCCTGGCGTCCGCCGACGCCGGCGCCGAGGAGATGGGTTTGATGATCGCCCACGCCCTGGTGGGCACCTTCCTCGGCATCCTGCTCGCCTACGGCTTCGTCAACCCGGTGGCCAGCCGCATCGACCGGCAGGTGGCCGAGGCGGTGAAGATGCTGCAATGCATCCGCGTCACCCTGCTCGCCAACCTCAACGGTTACGCGCCGCAGCTGGCGGTGGAGTTCGGGCGTAAAGCGCTGCACACCGCCGAGCGGCCCAGCTTCACCGAACTGGAGGAGCACGTGCGTGCCGCCCGGCCCGCGGGTGCCAAGCAAGCATGAGCGAGCAGCACCGGCCCATCGTCATCCGGCGTCGCCGCCGGGCCCGGCCGGTCCACCACGGCGGCGCCTGGAAAATCGCGCTGGCGGATTTCATGACCGCCCTGATGGCATTGTTTCTGGTGCTCTGGATTATCTCCACCGCGTCGCCGGCGGAGCTGCAGGGCCTGGCCGAATATTTCCGCACGCCGCTGAAAGTGGCGTTGGCGGACGGCGACCGTAACTCATCGAGCACCAGCGCGATTCCCGGCGGCGGCGCTGATCCGGCCCACTCCGACGGCGAGCAGGCGCGTATTGATCTGCGCCGCCAGACGCTGCCGGCGGAGGAGCGCCAGCGCTTCATCAATCTGCGCCGTCGTATTGAACAGGCAATCCAGGCCGACCCGCAGCTGCGTGAACTGCGCGACCAGATGCGCTTCCAGATGACCCCGGAAGGCCTGCGCATCCAGCTGGTGGATACCGACCAGCGGCCCATGTTCCGGCTCGGCAGCGATCGTGTCGCGCCGTACATGCGGCACTTGCTGCGCACCATGGCGCCGTTGCTCAACGATATGCCCAACCCGCTCAGCATCAGCGGGCATACCGACAGTCTTCGCTATTCCAGCGGCGACAGCGGGTACAGCAATTGGGAACTGTCCAGCGACCGCGCCAACGCCTCGCGCCGCGAGCTGGTGGCCGGCGGCCTGGACAGCGAAAAGCTACTGCGGGTCACGGGCATGGGCGACCGTGTGCCGGTGCCCGACAGCAACCCCGGTGACCCGGTCAACCGCCGCATCACCCTGGTGGTGCTGACCCGTCAGGCGGTGGAACGGCTGCGCGCCGCCAGCCGCCCCGGCGATCTGAGCGACGCCCCTCAACCCGTGCGGGAGTGAACATGGATATCACCGAATTCTACGACACGTTTTTCGAAGAGGCGGACGAGCTCCTGGCGGAGATGGAATCCCATCTCCTGGAGCTGGACGTGGACAATCCGGACGTGGAACGGCTCAACGCCATCTTCCGGGCCGCGCATTCGATCAAGGGCGGGGCCGGTACCTTCGGGTTCGAGGCCCTGCAGCGCACCACGCATCTGCTGGAAAACCTGCTCGACTACACACGACGCGGCGAGCTGGCGCTGCGAAGGGATATCGTCGACACCTTTCTGGAAGCCAAAGACATGCTAAACGATCAACTGGACGCGTATCGTCAGGGTGGTGAACCGGACCCGGAAGCCCTGGAACGTATCTGCGAGACCCTGCGCCGTCTCGCTCTGGAAGAGCTGGGCGAAGACGCCGGCGCCGAGGTGGCGGGCGCCGCGCCGTCCGCGCCGGCCAGCCCCGAGCCGGCCGCCGATCCGGCGCCCGCCGAGGCGGCGCCTTCCGCCGGCGAAGGCACACCGGACGGCGGTGCCCGCTTCCAGGTGACCCTGATCGGCGTCGCCGACAAGGACCGGGATCTGTTGATCGAGGAACTGGCGCAACTGGGCGATATCGAGGACCAGCAGGCCGACGGCGAACGTCACCGGGTGGTGCTCACGTCGTCACTCAGCGGCGACGATATCGAAGCGGTGATGTGCTTTATCGCCGAGCCGGAGCAATTGGAAGTGCGCGCTCTGGACGCCGCCACGCCGGCCGCCGCCAGCGAAAGCAAACCGGAAGTGAAAGCGGAAGCCGAAGCGGCACCGGCGCCCGCCGCGACCAAGCCGGCGGCCCCGGCGAAAGCCGAAGCCGCCGCCAAAAGTAGCGACGCAGCCAAGAAAGGCGGCGAATCCACCTCCATCCGGGTGCCGGTGTCCAAGGTCGATCAGATCATCAACCTGGTCGGTGAGCTGATTATCACCCAGTCCATGCTCAACCAGGTGGCCGAGGACTCCGAGACCGTCAACGACGGCGCCCTGGTCACCGGGCTCAACCTGCTGCAGCGCACCGCCCGGGATCTCCAGGAAGCGGTGATGTCCGTGCGCATGGTGCCGATGGACTATGTGTTCAGCCGCTTCCCGCGGTTGGTCCGCGACCTGGCCGGCAAGCTCGGCAAGGACGTGGAGTTGGTCACCGAGGGCAAATCCACGGAGCTGGACAAGGGCCTCACCGAACGGATCATCGACCCGCTCACCCACCTGGTGCGTAACAGCCTCGACCACGGTATCGAAACCCCGGACCGTCGCGAGGCGGCCGGCAAGCCGCGCACCGGCCGTCTGACCCTGTCCGCTCAGCACCAGGGCGGCAATATCCTGATCGAAGTGATCGACGACGGCGGCGGTCTTAACCGCGACAAGATTCTTGAGAAGGCGCGCTCCAGCGGCCTCTCCGTGTCCGATTCAATGAGCGACGACGAAGTCTGGCAGCTGATTTTCGCGCCGGGCTTTTCCACCGCCGACGCGGTCAGCGACGTGTCCGGGCGCGGCGTCGGCATGGACGTGGTCAAGCGCAACATCCAGGCCATGGGCGGGCATGTGGAAATTCTCTCCACGCCCGGCCAGGGCACCACCACCCGCATCGTGCTGCCGCTCACCCTGGCGATCCTCGACGGCATGTCCATCAAGGTGGGCGAGGAGATGTTCATCCTGCCGGTGAGCGCGGTGATCGAATCCCTGCAGCCGCGCGCCGACGATCTCTATTCCATGGCCGGCGGCGACGTGCTGCTGAAGGTGCGTGAGGACTACCTGCCGGTGGTGGCGGTCCATCACGCCCTGGACGTGGCCGACGCCATCACCGATCCGACCCGCGCCATCGCGGTGATCGTACAGGGCGAGGGCCGCCGCTACGCCCTGCTGGTGGACCAGTTGGTGGGCCAGCAGCAGGTGGTGGTCAAGAACCTGGAAACCAACTACCGCAAAGTGCCGGGCGTGTCCGCCGCCACCATTCTGGGCGACGGCAGCGTGGCACTGATCCTGGACGTGGCGGACATGCACCGCCTCGGCCAGAGCAAAAAAGAAAACCCTGTCTTTGGCGCCCCGACCCGGGCCCGCCCTGTTGAGGAGGTAGAACCGTCATGAGTCAAGCCACTGCTTTGCAAACCGCCGCCGCCGTGGAAGCGGGCAGCCAGGAATTCCTGGTGTTCTCCCTGGGCGACGAGGAATACGCCATCGATATCCTCAAGGTCCAGGAAATCCGTGGCTACGAAAACGTCACGCGCATCGCCAATGCCCCGGAATTCATCAAGGGCGTGGCCAACCTGCGCGGCGTGATCGTGCCGATCGTCGACCTGCGCATCAAATTCCGTCTCGAGCGTGCCGACTACGACGACCAGACCGTGGTGATCGTGGTCAACATCGCCGACCGGGTGGTGGGCATCGTGGTCGACCGGGTTTCCGACGTGATGACGCTCACCGCCGAGCAGCGCAAGCCGGCGCCGGAATTCGGACTCAGCCTGCCGCTGGATTACATCAGCGGGCTGGGCAACCTGGATGAACGCATGCTGGTACTGGTGGACATCGAAAAAATGCTCACCAGCGAAGAAATGGCGCTGGTGGAAGAAGCCGGCGAATAACAAGCACAGGGTCGAAGGCCAACGTCGGGTCCGGGCAATCGGGGAGAGTGGGAATGCGTAACAATCAGCCGGTGACAAACCGTGAGTATGCGCTCAAGGGCGATGACTTTCTGATTTCGAGGACCAACCGCAGGGGGCGTATCACCTACGCCAACCCGGCGTTCATCGAAGTCAGCGGCTTCACCCGCGAAGAGCTGATCGGCGCCCCGCACAACATCGTGCGCCACCCGGACATGCCGGAGCAGGCGTTCGAGAACCTGTGGAGTACCCTCAAAGACGGCGGTACCTGGATCGGTCTGGTCAAGAACCGGCGTAAGGACGGCGGCTATTACTGGGTACGCGCCCACGTCACCCCGATTATTGAAGACGGTGAAATCGCCGGCTTCGTATCCGTGCGCCTCAAGGCGGACAAAGGCTCCATCGACGCCGCCGAACAGGCCTACACCGCACTGCGGGAAGGGCGCGGCGGCCACCTTTACCTGCACCGTGGCGAGATTCGCCGTCGTGGGGTAGTGGCGGCGCTGCGACGCTGGAACCCGCGTTCGGTGAGCAGCCGCATGACCCTGCTCTACCTGGCCAGCGCCGCGCCGCTGCTGGGCGCCGGTGTGATCGGCTTCCTCGGCCGTGGTGAGGCGGCGCCGTTGTCCACCGCCTTGATGGCCTTGGCGGCGGTGGGCCTGCCGCTGCTGGCGCTGCTGTTCTGGGCCACCGCCCGTTCGGTGCTGGGCCCGGTGCGCGAGGCCGGCATGTTCACGCTGCAGATCGCCGCCGGCAACCTGGCGGCCAAACCGCCGCGCCGCCTCAGTGGTGAAATGGGGCTGCTGGTGATGGGGCTGAAACTGATGCGCCGCAGCCTGGGCAGCATCGTCGGCGACGTGAACCGCGGCATCGAAGTGGTCACCCCGGCGGCCCGCGACATCGCCCAGGGCAATGAGGATCTGTCCTCGCGCTCGGAGCAGCAGGCCGCCTCGCTGCAACAGACCGCCTCCAGCATGGAAGAGATCACCGCCACCGTNGGNCAGAACGCGGAGAACGCCCGCCAGGCCAGCCGGCTCAGCAGCGAGGCGTCGCGGGCGGTGTCCGAGAGCGGCGAAGTGATGGGGCAGGTGGTGGACACCATGGGCCGCATTACCGCCAGTTCGGAAAAGATGGCGGTGATCATCGGCACCATCGACAGCATCGCCTTCCAGACCAACATCCTGGCCCTCAACGCCTCCGTGGAAGCGGCCCGCGCCGGCGAGCACGGCCGTGGCTTCGCGGTGGTGGCCCAGGAAGTGCGTAACCTGGCCGGCCGCTCCGCGGACGCCGCCAAGGAGATCCGCGACCTGATCGCCGGTTCCGGCCGCGAAATCGAAAACGGCGCGGAACTGGTGCGGCGCGCGGAAGCGGCGATCGAATCCGTGGTCACCTCGGTGATCCGGGTCAACGACATCATGGGCGACATCAGCGCCGCGTCCGAAGAACAGAGCACCGGCATCAACCAGATCAACCAGGCGGTGGCGCAGATGGACGGCGTCACCCGCCAGAACGCGGAACGGGTGCAGGCCTCCGCCCGCGCGGCCGCCGCCCTGGAAGCGCAGGTCGACAGCCTGACCCATTCGATCGCGGTATTCCGTCTGCGCGACGGTGCCGAGCAGGCGCCGGCCAAGGGCGCCGACGTTCGTCGCCTGCCCGCGTCGCCGCCCCGGCCGCGCTCCGCGTCCACCACCCAGACCCTAGCCGGATGACCCCTTTGAGCAGTCGAGTGCCTATCAGCCCCACCGCCGCCACCGGCGACGCCGGGCGTTTTTCGCCGGACCGCGACCTGATGCTCAGCGACGCGGATTTCGCGCGTATCCGTGAGTTGATCTACCGCCGCGCCGGTATCGTTCTGGCGGAACACAAAAAGGATATGGTCTACAGCCGTATCGGCCGGCGCGTACGCAAGCACGGCTTGGTCCGCTTCCAGGATTATCTGGCGAAACTGGAGCAGGACAGCGGCGGCCCGGAGTGGGAAGCGTTCACCAACGCCCTGACCACCAACCTCACCGCCTTCTTCCGCGAGAGCCATCACTTCCCGCTGCTCGCCGATCTGGTGCGCGAGCGGCGCGGGCCGGTGCGCGTGTGGAGCGCCGGCGCCTCCACCGGCGAGGAGCCGTACTCCATCGCCATGGCGCTCACCGAAGTGCTGGGTGACAAGGCCGATTTCCAGGTTCTCGCCACCGATATCGACACCGAGGCCCTGGACCGGGCCCGGCGCGGCATCTATCCCATGGACCAGGTCGGCAAGCTCGACGAGCGGCGGCGCAAGCGTTTCTTCCAGAAGGGCAGCGGCGCGCGCTCCGGGTTTGCCCGGGTGCGCCCGGAAGTGGCGGCGCGGGTGCGTTTCCAGACGCTCAACCTGGTGGCGCCGAAATGGCCCGTGGAGGATCGCTTCGATGCGATCTTCTGCCGCAACGTGATGATCTATTTCGACAAGGGCACCCAGGCCCGTATCCTCGACCGCTTCGCACCTCTGCTGAAGCACGACGGGCTATTGTTCGCCGGTCATTCAGAAAGCTTTTCCTACATCAGCGAATGTTTTCGGCTGCGCGGTCAGACTGTTTATACCCTCGCCGACCGGTAACACCGAACCTCTCTACGAAGCTCGGATTGTGGGAGCTTGCCTTGCAAGCGAAAGGCCGGCTTCGCCGGCCGGCAGGATCCCAGAGGCTTTTCTAACGGCGGCTCCAACAAAGTCTCTGGAATCCTGCCGGGAGCTTCGCTCCCTTTCGCGGGCAGGGCCCGCTCCCACAAGTCGTCATTCTGGGAGGTTAAAAATCCTAAAGAAGCGCCGCTACCCGCCGATAGCGTGAATAACAAAGGCGAATCGCGCCGGTGACGGCGTCGTCTTGGAAACGGGGGAGACCGATCTTGGCCGGGAAAAAAATAAGGGTGCTGTGCGTCGACGACTCGGCCCTGATCCGCGATCTGATGAGCGAAATCATCAACAGCCACGACGATATGGAAGTGGTGGCGGTGGCGCCGGATCCCCTGGTGGCCCGTGATCTGATCAAACGCCACGACCCGGATGTGCTCACCCTGGACGTGGAAATGCCGCGCATGGACGGCCTCGATTTTCTCGAGCGGCTGATGCGGCTGCGGCCGATGCCGGTGCTGATGGTGTCGTCGCTCACCCAGGCCGGATCCGAGGTGACCCTGCGGGCGCTGGAACTGGGCGCGGTGGATTTTCTGCAGAAGCCGGCGCTGGGTATTCGCAGCGGCATGATCGAGTACAGCGAGCTGATCGCCGAAAAAATCCGCGCCGCCGCCCGCTCGCGGCCCCGGCGTATCCAGGCCGGCGAACGGNNCNCNCCNAANCCGCTTAANNCGGTGATGGTGTCGAGNGAAAANCTGGTGATTCTGGGCGCNTCCACCGGCGGCCCGGANGCGATNCGGCANGTGCTGGAGCCGTTGCCCGCCAACTGCCCGGCGATTCTGATCGCCCAGCATATGCCCGGCGGCTTTACGCACTCTTTCGCGCTGCGGCTGGACAAGCTGTGCCGCATCACCGTCAAGGAAGCGGAGGACGGTGAGCGGGTGCTGCCCGGGCACGCCTACATCGCCCCCGGCGACCGGCACCTCAAGCTGGTGCGTAGCGGCGCCAACTATGTGGTGCGCCTGGACGAGGGCCCGCCGGTGAACCGNCACCGNCCGTCGGTGGANGTGCTGTTCCANTCGGCGGCGACCCAGGCNGGCCGCAACGCCATCGGCGTGCTGCTTACCGGCATGGGCAAGGACGGCGCGGCGGGCCTGCTGGCCATGCGCCGCGCCGGGGCCACCACCCTGGCCCAGGACGAAGACTCGTCGCTGGTGTTCGGCATGCCCCGTGAGGCGATCGCCATCGGCGCGGCTACGGAAACACTGGCACTGGAGGAAATGGCGCCGCGCATGCTGGCGCTGGCGGCNGCTTCCGGCCGNGCGCAACGGGTTTGAATAACAAAATGANTTTTCTGAGCNAGCTCCTGAGAGAGGAACGGCGGCTATGATGAAAGTACTACGCAACCTCAATATCAACACCATGGTGGCCGGCGCGCTGGTGTGCTGCGCGCTGCTGGTCAGTGTGCTGGCGGTGTTGCGTTTCACCACCAACGAAATGGTGGACGAATCGATCTCCACCCTGAACCAGATCAACGTTGAGCAGCTTAACGAAGTGAGCCGCGCGGCGGTGCTGCTCAACCGGGCCCGCATCCAGATGGACCTGGCCGCCGATTACCTCGATCAGGGCATGCGCCTGGTGGCGGAAAACCAGATCGACGGCGTGGAAGGTTTGCTGGAACGTGCTCAGGACCGCTTCGATAAATTCGACGAAACACCGAAAACCGAGATGGGCCAGGCCCGCGCCAGCGAGCTGGCCACCGGCTTCAACACGGTGATGGGCCTGGTGCGCGACCAGTACGCCGCGCTCAAGGCCGGCGAGCTGAACGAGTACAAGAACCTGCGCCAGGAATTGCTCACCCCCGGTGACAGTCTCGACGGCAGCCTCACGGATTTCACCCGCTACGCCAATGAGCGCGGCGACGCCATCATGGCCAACTACCACGATAAGACCGCCCTGTTCGGCCTGATCGGCATGGCCGCGCTGGCCGCCACCGTGGTGGTGCTGTTGCTGATTTACTGGGTGCTGCGCAAGGCGGTGGTGGCGCCGCTGCACGACGCGGTGGAGAACCTGCAGCGGATCGCCCGCGCCGACCTGTCCCAGCGTATCCATGTGCCCGGCCGCAACGAGATCGGCAAGCTGTTCGCCGCCATGCGCGACATGCAGGAAAGCCTGTCGGGCATCGTCTCCAATGTGCGCAGCAGCAGTAATTCGATTTTCGTGGGCAGCTCCGAGATCGCCCGTGGCAACACCGACCTGTCCTCACGCACCGAGCAGCAGGCCGCGTCCCTGGAAGAGACCGCCACCAGCATGGAGCAGCTCACCGCCACCGTGAAGCAGAACGCGGACAACGCCCGCCAGGCCAGCAGCCTGGCCAACGACGCCTCCGGCACCGCCAGCCGTGGCGGCGACGTGATGCAGCAGGTCACCAGCAAGATGCAAGGCATCACCGAGAGTTCCAAGAAGGTGGCGGACATCACCACGATGATCGATTCCATCGCCTTCCAGACCAATATTCTGGCGCTTAACGCTTCCGTGGAAGCGGCCCGTGCCGGTGAGCAGGGCCGCGGCTTCGCGGTGGTCGCCGGGGAAGTGCGCAACCTGGCCGGCAACAGTGCCGACGCCGCCCGCCAGATCAAGCAGTTGATCGAAACCTCGGCGGTGGAAGTGCAGGAAGGCTCCACCCTGGTCGAGCAGGCCTCCGAGACCGTCAAGGAAGTGGTCGCCGCGGTGAAACGCGTCACCGACATAATGGATGAGATTTCCGCCGCCTCGCAGGAACAAAGCGGCGGCATCGAGCAGGTCAGCCAGGCGGTCAGCCAGATGGATGAAGTGACCCAGCAGAACGCCTCTCTGGTGGAAGAGGCCAGCTCCGCGGCCGCGTCCCTGGAAGAGCAGGCCCGCCGTCTGGAAGAAGCGGTGTCGATCTTCCGGCTCGACAGCGAAGCCGGCGAGCCGACGATGGACGCCGCCGTGGTGCCGATGATCACCCACGAGCACGACGAAGCGGAGGAACACGACGACGGCCCGTCCGAGCCCAAGCCGCACGCCGAGCAGGAAACGCCCCGGCAACGTTCCGAGCAGGCGCCGCGCGAAAGCCGCCCGGCACCGCGCCGTGAACCGGTCACCACCGAGGACGACTGGGAAGAGTTTTAACGACCCTGAACCGCGCCGGGGACGCGCTCCCGCCACCCGGCGCCATGACGCAGTGAGAGGATCCGATGGATAAGGGCATGAGTATTCTGGTGGTGGACGACTTTCCCACCATGCGACGCATCGTTCGCAGTCTGCTCAAGGAGTTGGGCTTCACCAACGTGGAAGAGGCCGAGGACGGCCAGGAAGCATTGNGCAAGCTGAANNGCGGCGANTTCGAATTCGTCGTGTCGGATTGGAACATGCCCAATCTCGANGGTCTGGAGATGCTCAAGCAGATCCGCGCCGACGAGGCCATGAAAGCGCTGCCGGTGCTGATGGTNACCGCCGAAGCGAAGAAAGAGAACATCGTGGCCGCNGCCCAGGCCGGCGCCAACGGCTATATCGTCAAGCCGTTCACCGCCGCCACCCTGGAAGANAAACTCAACAAGATTTTCGAGAAGCTGGGCAAATAAGCGACNCGGGGTCCAGCTTCCCTGGTGAGGAGAACCGAATATGAGTGGTGAGGCNCGGCAAGTGGCGGCACACGANGGCGCGCACGGCGACGACCTGGTAGTNCGNATCGGACAGCTCACCCGCATGTTGCGNGAAAGNATGCGGGAACTGGGGCTGGACAAGGAAGTGGAGAAAGCGGCGGAGGCGATTCCCGANGCCCGCGCCCGTCTCAACTATGTGGCGTCGATGACCGANCAGGCCGCCGACCGCGCNCTCAACGCGGTGGACCGNGCCCAGCCGCTGCAGANNGAGATCGANACCCGGGCGGAAAGCCTCGACCAGCAGTGGCAAACCTGGTTCGAGAACCCCATGGAGCTGGATCAGGCCCGGCAGCTGGTGAACGACACCCGCGGCTATCTGGCGGCGGTACCGGAAATGGCCCGCGACACCAGCAAGGAGCTGCTGGAGATCATGATGGCCCAGGATTTCCAGGACCTCACCGGGCAGGTCATCAAGAAGATGATGGAGGTGATCCTGGAGGTGGAGAACCAGCTGCTGCAGGTGCTGCTGGAGAGCGTGCCCGAGGGCGACGAGCGCGAGGCGCTCAAACAGCGCATGGAAGACCGCAACGCCGCCGACACCCGCAAGCGCGAGGAAGCGTCCCTGGTCAACGGGCCGCAGCTCAGCACCGAGGGCGAGGGCATCGTCAGCAACCAGGACCAGGTCGACGACCTGCTCGACGAACTCGGCTTCTAGGGAATAACCGCCCCCAAACCCCTCTTATCCGAGGATTGGTTGGCCGTCCGTTCGGCGACAATCCCGGGCATTGAAGTAATGATGCCCGGAATGCCGCCGCCATGGCCGAAGAGACCGAAGATCAGGAAAAGACCGAAGAGGCCACGCCCCGGCGCCTGGAAAAGGCCCGGGAAGACGGCCAGGTGGCCCGCTCCCGGGAGCTGACCACGGTAATGCTGCTGTTCGGCGGCGTCGGCGGCCTGTGGTCCATGGGCCCGACGCTGTTCGACCAGGTCGGCATGGTGATGGAGCAGTCGTTCCTGTTCGACCGCCGCCAGGGCTTCGACAGCACGGTGATGCTCACCCACGCCGTGGACCTGGGCGCGCGCACCCTGTTCGCACTGATTCCGCTGTTCCTGATGCTGGCCGTGATCGCGCTGATATCGCCCAACCTGCTGGGCGGCTTCCTGATTTCCGCCAAGTCCCTCAAGCCCCAGCCCTCCAAACTCAACCCCATCAAGGGTCTCAAGCGGCAGTTTTCCTCCCAGGCGCTGGCCGAGCTGGCCAAGGCGATCGCCAAGTCGATCCTGGTGGGGTCGGTGGCGGTGGCGTTCCTGAGCGCCAAGCGCGGCGAGTTCATGGCGCTGATGGACCAGCCCACCCAGCAGGCGCTGGCCAATGCCCTGCGCCTCGCCGCCATGGCCTGCGGGCTGATGGTGCTGTCGCTGGTGGTGGTGATTCTGATCGACGTGCCCTACCAGCTGTGGAGCCACGCCAAGAAGCTGCGCATGAGCAAGGAAGAGATCAAGCGCGAGCACAAGGAGACCGAAGGCGACCCGCAACTGAAAGCCAAGATCCGCTCCCAGCAGCAGGCGATGGCCCGCAACCGGATGATGAGCCAGGTCCCGGACGCCGACGTGATCGTCACCAACCCGACCCACTACGCGGTGGCGCTGCGCTACGACGAAAGCAATATGAGCGCCCCCCGGGTGATCGCCAAGGGCGCCGACGAAGTGGCCGCGCGCATCCGCGAGCTGGGCGGCGAACACCATGTGCCCCTGTTGGAGGCGCCGCCGCTGGCGCGGGCGCTGTACCGCCATGTGGACATCGACCGGGAGATTCCCGGGCCGCTCTATACCGCGGTGGCGGAAGTGCTGGTGTGGGCGTTCCGTCTTAAGCGGGCCCGGGAAGAGGGCGGCGACCGGCCGGTGACCCCGGCGGACCTGCCGATTCCGGCGGAACTGGAGGTGGCGCCATGAAAGCGATGAGCCATTACCTGGGCGGGCGCGAGCTGCTCGGCGACGGCGGCGCCAAGGTGCTCGCCGGGCCGATCCTGATCCTGCTGATCATGTCCATGCTGATCCTGCCGCTGCCGCCGTTCGCGCTGGATATGTTCTTCACCTTCAACATCGCCCTGGCGCTGATGGTGCTGCTGGTCAGCATGTTCACCCTGAAAGCGTTGGATTTCGCCGCCTTCCCGGCGGTGCTGCTGTTCACCACCTTGCTGCGGCTGGCCCTGAACGTGGCCTCCACCCGGGTGGTGCTGATGGAAGGCCACGAAGGCGGCGCCGCCGCCGGCAAGGTGATCGAGGCGTTCGGCCAGTTTCTGGTGGGCGGCAATTTCGCCGTCGGCCTGGTGGTGTTCCTGATTCTGGTGGTGATCAACTTCATGGTGATCACCAAGGGCGCCGGGCGCATCGCCGAGGTGGGCGCGCGCTTTATGCTCGACGCCATGCCCGGCAAGCAGATGGCCATCGACGCCGACCTCAACGCCGGCCTGATCGGCGAAGAAGACGCCAAGAAGCGCCGCACCGAAGTGGCCCAGGAGGCGGATTTCTACGGCTCCATGGACGGCGCCAGCAAGTTCGTGCGCGGCGACGCCGTGGCCGGCCTGGTGATCATGGCGGTGAACATCATCGGCGGCCTCCTGATCGGTATGCTGCAGCACGACCTCTCGTTCGCCGACGCCGGCCGCACCTACACCCTGCTCACCATCGGCGACGGCCTGGTGGCGCAGATTCCGGCGCTGGTGATCTCCACCGCCGCCGGCGTCACCGTGTCGCGGGTGACCACCGACCAGGACGTCGGCCAGCAGATGATCAGCCAGCTGCTGATGAACCCCCGGGTGATGATCCTGGCCGCCGGCGTGATGGGCCTGCTGGGGCTGGTGCCCGGCATGCCCAACTTCGTGTTCCTGCTTTTCACCGCCGGCCTGGCCGGCGCCGCCTGGTACCTGAGCCGCGCCAAGGAAAACCGCATCGCCGAAGAGCAGATCGACGCGGCGCCGCCGCCGGAACCGGAAGCGCCGGAAGCGAGCTGGGACGACGTTCAGCTGATCGACGTGCTGGGCCTGGAAGTGGGCCACCGCATGATTCCCCTGGTGGATTACCGCCAGCAGGGCGAGCTGCTCGGCCGCATCAAGAGCGTGCGCAAGAAATTCGCCCAGGAGGTGGGCTTCCTGCCGCCGGTGGTGCACATCCGCGACAACCTGGACCTGGGCGCCAACACCTATTTGATCACCCTCAAGGGCGCGGAAGTGGGGCGCGGCGAAGCCTTCCCCGGCAAGTGGCTGGCGATCAACCCGGGCCAGGTCACCGGCGAAGTGCGCGGCACCGCCACCCAGGACCCGGCCTTCGGCCTGCCGGCGNTNTGGATCNANGCGGACCAGCGCGAGCAGGCCCAGGTGTACGGCTACACCGTGGTCGACGCCAGCACCGTGGTGGCCACCCATCTCAACCATCTGCTGCACCACCATTCCGGGGAAATGCTCGGCCGTCAGGAAGTGCAGCAACTGCTCGACAAGCTCGGCGAGGACAGCAAGGCGCTGGTGGAAGACGTGGTGCCCAAGGCGGTGTCGCTCACGGTGCTGCAGCGCCTGCTGCAGAACCTGCTGGAAGAGGACGTCTCGATCCGCGATATGCGCACCATCCTCGACACCCTGGCGGAACACGCCGGCCAGAACGCCGACGCCCACGAGCTGACCGCCCAGGTGCGCGTGGCGCTGGGCCGCGCCATTACCCATCAGTGGTTCCCGGGCCAGGACGAACTGCATGTGATCGGCCTGGACAGCAACCTCGAGCAGGTACTCGGCCAGGCGCTGAACGGTGGCGGGGCGCTGGAGCCCGGCCTCGCCGACACCTTGATGGAACAGGCCGCCGCCGCCCTGGAGCGCCAGGAGGCCGCCGGCGAGCCGCCGGTGCTGGTGGTGCAACACGGCCTGCGGCCGTTGCTGGCCCACTTCCTGCGCCGCCGCCTGCGCCACCTGGTGGTGATGTCGCAGGCGGAAATTCCGGACGACCGCACCCTGCGCGTGACCAGCATGATCGGCGGCAGCGCGTAAAAGGGCCTGTTCACACTACTCGCATCATGCCTGTTGTGGCTAAAAATCCACCAATCAAGGCACGAGGAGAGAAGTTTGGTGACTCCAAATGAACGACGAGTAACGCGGAGTGGTGGATTTTTAGCCACAACCCGAAGGGCTGGAGCCATTTTGACCTCCAGCGTCGTTGTCGGTCGCTTATTTGGAATGACCAAACGGCGCTCCCTCCGCCTAGCTGGAGGCCAAAATGGCATCCAGCAGGCGTGATGCGAGTAGTGTGAACAGGCCCTAATCAGAACCGCAAAAAACAGAGGATACCGTCATGGGCGTGCAACGCTTTGTCGGCAGCAACAACCGGGAAGCCATGGGCCGGGTGCGCGCGGCGCTGGGCGACGACGCCCTGATCCTTGCCAACCGCGCCACCGACCAGGGCGTGGAGATTCTCGCCCTGGCCGAGAACGACTCTTCCGGCTATGCGCCGTCGGAACAGGCGGTGCCGNACCGCGCCGGTGGGGCGGCCGCCGCGCCGGCCGGGCACGGGGCCACC
>FUFK010047240.1_pt1 | contig 17714 bp, 18 predicted proteins | sample 1021851 | NCBI WGS metagenome assembly FUFK01 (sample SAMEA51879418, study PRJEB19060) | metagenome | reverse complement strand
AAGCACAGGCTCGAGAGTATCAATAATCCTGTCTTCTTTTCTAACATTAGCTCTTACCTCTTCTACTAATATACGTTGTTTTGTCTGTTGTAAGTGTTTTTTAAATAGTTCTGCTACTATACCGTCACCGAAGTTAGACTCTATTACAAGAGTATTTACGTTGTATTTTTTACAACCTCTTAGTATGTCTAACAAGGTGTTGTCGGAATACCCATCCCTATAGGCACGCATTTCGTGTAAATAGAGTAAGCCATTCTTTTGCGAGATATAGCAGGCTGCCGTTTCGTCTGCTCCTCTACCGGAAGGGTCGACTGAGCAGATTGTCTCTTGGTAGTCTGTCCATTCCCCCTGTATTTGCATCGGAGAGTAGAAGTAGTCCCCGGGTAAACCCACTGTGGGCAAATCCTTAAGTACATTTTTGGGGTCTGAGCACCAAACGATGTTGTCGGGTGCTTGAGTAGGATTGACAGCAGTAACAACAAGGTCAGCATTCTTGAGAGGAAATTTCTCAGCGTCTGACAGACTTGTGTCCAGCATAAACTGCAACATAAAGTTACTACGTCCCATAGACGCTTCTCTTTCAACAAGATCATCTTCACTAAATCTGTCATCTGTAGGTGTCCACGGTGTTACTCCTTTGTCTATGTCTTCTTGTAGCTGTGGAGCTATAAGTCCTTCGTAAGGGGTATTGTTTCTTGGGTACCTTGCGGTCCAAATAAACGGTTTGTAATTCCTGCTTGCCAGCTTACGATAAATAGTAAAAGTAGTCTGAGGAGTCCCGAGATACATAATACGGCTATCGTCTTTCGGCGTAAGGATGGATTCCGCTTCTGTGCAGAGCTGGAGGAGTTTTTCACGCATCAACTCCGTCATGCTGTTTCCCGGTACTTCTATGTCGTCCAGAATCATCAGATCTGCGCGACTTCCCGTTAACTGACCAGTAATACCAACACTTTTGACTGATGGTGCCTGATGAGGTGAGCATAGAACGTCGAAGGAAATTCTTGACCATCTCGCGTCGTCGCTCTTTGGTTGTAGGTGACTTAGCCATGGTGTCTCAATAATTAGTTTCTGTAAGAAAATAGACATGTTGTCAGCTCTTTCCTTAGAAGCTGATATAATCATTATCTTCTTTTCTGCATCATTAAACAGAGTCCACAATACGAACGCTCCAGTAATCCACGATTTACCGACTCCTCGGAAAGCTTGGATCTGTAGCCTTTTTGGTCCGTACTGTAAATAGTCTGCAATAGCATATTGTGCCCTCGTAGGTGAAGGCAGATCAAGCTGGTCCCACAACGCTTGCAGAAACAGCTTGAAATCGCCCTGTAAGGACGTTAAAACGTCTTTCATGTGTATTTCTATACTGTACCAAATCCAGCCACTCTATTGGCTCCTGTGTACATATAATCAGACAGTTTAAATCCTTCATTAGACTTAACATCTGTTTGTATCATATCAGAAGAACCAGTAGTAAAACCTTTAACAGCTTTCCAAGGGGAACTAGATTTAACTATGTTTCCTCCTTTAGGATTTATACTCTTACTTAATTCTACACGTTTTTGATGCCAAGCCTTTGTAGCGTTAACATCAGAACGATTAGGTTTATTGGCTAAATGTTTATAGTATTTATCAAGATTATTTTCTTGTACGTTTTTTAAATTATTTTCTTTATCTGTTAATTTCTGTAAATTACCTACACTATGACCATAGCCTTCTTTAGCGTAAGCGTTTGCTAGTTTTAAATTAGCTGCTGCTACAGAAATGTTATCACGTTTAGCAATAGATTTAACACCGTGTAAAAGTCTTGCTAAAGTATTTCTGTGATCTATTTGTATACCTTTACCAGTTTGTTGTCTGACAAATTTATCAGCTTGTTTTCTTTCTGATACTTTAGGTGTAGTTACTTTTTTAGCTTCTTCTCTTTTAGCTATCTCTTTATCTTTAGAAGCCTGAGTAGCAAAACCAAATTTGTTAACACTATTATCGCCTTTACGAGCTCTGTTTCTAAATTGTTGTAGTTTACCGTCAATGTATGTTTTAGTTATTACTCCAGCTTTACTAGGTTTGCCATCAGAAGTAAATTTGTTATTAGCTTTAATTTTATCTCTTAGAAACTGAGAAAACTCAGTTACCTGTGCTGAAGTAATATTATATGCACCATTGACGGGTACAAATTTTTCTTTTGACATTATGCTGCTATGTGATCTTGGATTAGTTGTTCTCTGTCAGGTCTATTTCCAAATGTCTCTCTCGACCATCTAAGCCAATTACTACTACCTTTGCCTTGGTTGCATGCCCTACACGCAGGGACAAGATTTTTTGTAACACTCTCACCACCCTTGCAACGAGGTTTGACATGATCGAGTGTAAGTTGATTAAATTCATAAGTTTCTCCGCAATAAACGCATTGACAATTAAAGTGCTCTTTGATAGCTCTTCTCCAGAGCTTCTTTGCTTCAGGACTTGTCATGGTTATTAAATTGTGTAAGTAATGTTCTGGTTTAGGTAGTAAAGGGGTCATTTACGTATTTTGAGTCTGCTTTTCCTGTTTTCGGATGGACTTTGGAGTCTTCCCTTGGTAGTACTCCCCTTATAGTGAGCAGCGTCTTTGTTATCGCCATTTCCATAGGTACCAAGTTGTCTATTAAGTCTGTTTGCATTTACACGTAGGGCTAGACCCTTTTTAGTTTTGTTGTATTTTCTTTGTTGTTTGAGACGCCTTAGTCGGGCTTCTCTGTTTTGGCGGTAGTATTTAGCTGTGCTTGCCATAGAGTTTTGCCTGTACTAATTCTGGGTCAATGGTTGGCATAACCTTTGCCAATTTTTCTAAAGGGTTACCATTATAAGCAACTCCGCTAATGTCATTAGCTTTAAGCCAATCACAAGCTGCTTTTAAATCCTGAGTGGTTGCCTCTCCAGCTTTGATGCGAGAAAGGAACTCTTTAGTAACTAGATTATGCAACTCGTTGAACTGGTCTTCGGTTGCTTTCTTTTTCATTGATATTTAAGTGCTATTGTAAATCTTGGAAGTGTTCTGAATGAAGTAGCTCTGTGTACTAACTGAGCGTCAAACGTCACTAAAGTATTTTGTATAGGTAATATACTTGTTAAAGATTGGTTACTTGTAACTATTTCTGTACACCCACCTTCATCTAAATTATATTTTTCTGCATTCACGTAAAACAAAGAAGTTAAACCTTTGCCATCTACATGAAAATTAGGTGTTTCTCCAGCGTTAAAAAGATTTATATAAGCACGATACAAAGAAAGGTTTTCTATTTTACTTGGGAAATAACTAACTATCTCACTGTCTAGTTCTAGTATATGTACTACACCAGTAGGTATTTGATGTTCATTATCCCATTCCCCGTATTTGTAACTTGCTAAGTAACAATAATCTTGTACTTTCAGATACGTTTCAGGTGTAAGAAAATTACTTTGTAAATGTATCTGTTTCATACGCTGTCTTCTAATTGAACTAAAAGGTCTTGTGTTTTTGGTTGAAAAGGTTTTACTCTTGGAAAATGTAACCTTTCCATACTTGTAGATATCCAATTAGTAGCAATATATTTTACTCCTTTAGGTGGTGTACCTCTATGGAGATAAGTCCAGCAAGCTGGAAAGAAAAGAATCCTTCCTACAGTCGGTTGTATTTGATCGCCATTTTGAAATTGAGTCCAACCTTTTTCATCACTATTTAAGTAAATGATATAAGTTAAAACTCTAAATCCATCGTGAACGTCAATACAACCATCGTGATGCCAATCATACCCACCATTAGGAAATGTTTTTTGTAAATTTATATTTATACTAAATACTTGTTGTCCTGTTTGTTCTGAAAAAGGATTGTATGTTCCACTTTCAATAGGGTCATCAAAACTACCATCAATAGGTTGTAAGATTTTCCACTCTCTTCTTTTTCTAAGATACTCTTCTAAATAACCATTAACAGTATCATTAATGATTTTTATTTCTTCTGTAAATATCCAGTCAAAGTCATACATAGGTATGTCAAGACTTCGTTTTGTACGAGGACTAAATCCAGTTCCTGTTATACCGGGAACTGCCTTTTTAATGTTCTTTTCAAATTTTTTAATAAGGTTACTACAAAAATCTTCTGTAAAAGCATTGTCAAATATGACTATATTTTGGTCAGTAATTCGTGTTGTCAAAATGCTTCTCCTCTACGTGGTGGTTTACCAATCCAATTAATATTTAGTCCATATCTAAAATATTCATCAGTAGGACAGACGCCAGCATGCACTAAACATGATCTAAAAATAATCATACTGTTTCTTTTAGATTTTATAAAACGTCCATCCTCAAATAAAGTTCCGCCGTCACAGTCAGTAAAGTTAAAAATACCAGTAAACAAACAAGGATTATTACTTTCTACAAAATCATATGGATGATCTGTATGTAGTTTATAAGTCTTTTTGTCTCTTAAATCTAAATTTATCTTTGCTTTTATAATGTAATCAGCTTTTAGTTCTCTATAGACAGGAATAAAATTACCAAAGTAATCATCAGTTTCATTATCGGCATATAACATATGCACCATTCTTTTGTCTGTGTCACCGTAGTCTACAACACCATTCATTGTAAACCAAGGAAACTCTTGACTATAAAGAACATTCTCTATTTGTATTAACTCGTCTTCAGGTAAGAAATTATCTATAACCCAACGAGTGGGTGAATTAGACACTTTATAGTCCTAGACCTTTTTTAACCATAGCTAGTGCTTTATCATCTAGCTGGTTATCACTCTGCTCTACTAGCTTTTCTAGTAGTTCGACTACAAAAGTCTTAAATTTTGGTGACTTAAGTGCAGATAGTACGAATGGTTTAAGGATTGCTAACATTGTTTTTTAGTGAAATAATAGGTACCACGTCGTTACACATGTGTGCTACGCGTGAACCGGGTCGAAGGGTGAAACCCTTTTGCATTAGTTCGGCACATTTTAAAGCACGTACCAGCTCATAGTCTAACCGATCTTTTTGTATTTTTGATTCAGCCATACGTTCGCATTGCTTAGTTAAATGTCGGTTTAGGGGTACCATAAAATTTATTTGGAAACCCCAGTTTTCTGAGATAACATAACCATCTTCTGTTTGTGGTTCTGTATCGTTGCCCATATAAAATGGACTAAATGTCATTGTGCTGCCATTGCAAGAAACGTTGCTACCAAAGGATTGTCGGCTAGGAGCTCCGTTATTTTGAAATTGTACAGCTTGATTTGTAACATTTCCGGTGGCTGCTGCCACAGGATTACTATTATTATTGGTGTCTCCTTCTGCAAGTACAGGACTTACTGAGAGAATACAGAGAGCGATGTAGTAGTAGAGTTTGTTGTAATATTTCTTGTGAAATCTATTTGTTCTACTAAGCCTGCGCTTCTTGTTGTGGTTTCTAAATTCCACGGTAATGATGTGTCAGTTACTGAAAATGTTGTACCTGTAGCTGCTAAATCGCCAGAGGCTGTAACATTATTTCCTGACCACGTTTTCAGCTCAGACCCGAAGACCTGACGCTGTTCTGTCTCGACGATAGTCTGAGTGGTAGTGGTCGTAGAGTTCATACTCCCTGATGTGAACTGGGGAGTGACAGTGTTGGCTCTAGCTATGCTGGGTGCTAACAGAGCTAAAAGCAAGATTAATTTTTTCATGCTTTTGGTTTGTCTTTGTCTTTATTTTTGCCGTTACCGTTGCCCGTAGACAGCCCGAAAGTTGCGAGTGCGCCCGTAAAAATCGAGGCTACGAACGTGATATCGCCTGCTGTGGCTGACTTTTTAACCATAGGCAGTTCGACATAACTTAAGGTGATAATAAATCCTGACCAGATAACCACACCTAAACGCACTGCTGCGCCAAGTACTGCCATCTGTTCTTCATGGTCATCCACACCTTCTTTTAATCTTTTTAGGAAACTTCTTGGGGTTCCTTTGATCGGCTTATCTTCTTCCATGCTGTTTTTAGTATAGGTTTCATTGCAGTAACCGCCCATTTAAAAGCTGCTGTAGCTGTAAGGGTGGCTGCTACAGAGACAACCGCAGTTGTCCCAGCCGTTACTAAAATTTCGTTTTCCGGGACAGGCATTTTAAAATCTGTAAACGGAATGTCTACTTTTCTTAATCCTTGTTCCGGCTCATCTTTTGCCTCTGCCTGTACTCCCTCAGGAGCTTCAAGATCACTAGGTGGTACAACTAAAGGTACGTAACTAGGTACATCTGCGGTAGGCAAAGGTATAGATATTGTTTCTATTTTTTGTGGAAGTGGTAATTCTAAGATTGGTAACTGTAAGGCTTCCACTTTTCTAACTCATCTTCTGTGTATACATAAGCTTTAATAGTTGTTTCTCCGTCAGCTATAGCTTTGTTAATTCTATGCAATCCACTATAAACAACATATTTTTCACCTTTAGTACACTCATAAGCAAGCACCCCAATAGGGTAATCTTTGTAATTTGCGTTTCTAAATCGTTCACCCTGACAACAACTGCAATTTGCACCGCCATTATGGGTAATAAATTTATTATGTTTACCATGCCATAAAACTTCTGATATTGTTATTTCAGTAGCTTTTCTTCCTGTTTTTGAACCAAGCCAATCTTCTTGTTCTATATTTGTTGGAGCATAGTAAACTACATTACCTATAGTTTCCTTTCTTTCCATTGTTTTTACCATTTGTTTCTAGGACATTTCAAAAAAGGAACTGTTGCTTTTAAGTCAATAAAACAGTGACAAACTGCACATTGTCTAGTTACTTTTTGAAACATTGGGCAGGATTCACATATTTCTATTTTTTCCTGCCGTGTTTTAGACATAGTTAATATTTATGTTAAGACGAACTTGTGCATTAGAAGTTGATGTAGAATGATGATCTTCCAAAGAATTAAATAGTATTAATCTATTTTCGATACTTTCTACTTTTGTACCATCTGCAAATCCTGTATAACCATCGCAAGTATTTAAACAATATATAGCACCACGAAGTCTATTACAATGCGTCGCATCTTTGTGCAACATATGTTCTTTTACTTCGTGAGTATGTGGATACATATTTATTTTTATTCTTGTTAAAAATCCAAATTGTGTTTCTTCTAGATTTTTAAGTGGTGTAATTAATCTTTTCTGTACCTCTTCAAAGGATGAACTATAAATCCGGCAATCACCATAAATTAAATGAGTCATAAACCAGTTATCAAAGTCATCCTTATCTTTGTATTCATCTTGATCTGAAATAGACCAAACAGGATTGTAAATAGTTTGTTCGTTTAAAAATAAATCTTTTAAATACCAGAAATCTCTATCATTTAAAAAATTATCTTTAACTCGTAAATCTAATTTTTTGTTCATGGGTGTTGTAATAATTAAACAGTTTCTTCGTTTATCTTTCCGTGAAGAGTTCTTACTTCCTCGTGTGTGTAGATTTTGTTTTCATCTACAGGTACTAAAGTAAGTATATCTGCAATTTTTTTATCGCATACTTCTATAGGTGCAGTGTTACCTTTTCTTGCTTCATGTTCAGCAAGCATTAATTCTAAAGATGATGGATATAAATATAATCTTGCAGCTTCATATGAATATGTTGGTGCTGGTTCTAAATCTGTTGTTGTGTCTTCTTCTTCTCCTATTTCCCAAGGAATATCAGATAACTTTTCACAACGTTGTCTTGGTGCATAACTGTTGATAAGATGATGCCATTCAGTTTTAGTTAATCCACCAACTGATGGTATCTGTGCCCAACTACCATCTTCATATTCTACTTTTAGCCATTCTACGGCTTTGTTTGTAATTTTAAATTTCATAATAATTAGCGACCTCCAACGGTGCCGTTGTTTGTAAATGATATTGAACCTCGGTTAGTGATATAGTAACCGGCTTGTCCTCCGCCAGAACCACCTGAACCACTTGAACCGCCAGAACCACTACCACCTCCAGAACCTCCAGCACCGCTTCCAGCGTTACCGTTACCTCCAGAGTTACCTGTAGCTCCTTGTGCTCCTGTGTTACCTGTAGCTCCTGTGTTTCCAGAAGACCCTGAGTTACCAAAGTTGCCTCCAGCTCCACCGGTTCCCCCGGTTCCGCCTTGACCACCTGTTCCTCCGGTACCACCTGTTCCACCAGTACCAGCGTTAGTACCTCCAGCAGAACCGCCAGAACCACCTGAACCAGAGTTACCTCCAGCTCCCGCAGAACCGCCTGAACCTGATGTAGCAGATTGTCCGTAACCTTGACCTACACCACCAGCTCCGCCAGCTCCACCGCTTCCGCCAGAACCTCCAGCTCCACCGGCACCACCGCCACCACCTGATGTGGTTTGGTTTGCACTGCATTGGTAAGCACCTTGACAGCAATAATATTTTCCGCCGTCTCTATCGTATTTAATTCCTGTACTCCAACCGTTTGTTGAAAATGTATGTCCACCTTTAAAACGTTGACAGGCAGCAGTAGAACTATGCCAACAACCACCGGGTTGTCCTCTTCCACCTTGGTTATACATACCTCGGTTATTGCACATACTACTTGCGTTGGATATATAGTTGGTGTTATAAGGACTTCCAGTACCACCTACGTTGTATTGATAAGTACCAGCTCCTCCAGTACCACCTTGTCCGCCAGTACCGCCTTGTCCGCCAGTACCACCGGCTCCACCTTGTCCACCGCCTCCGCCTCCGCCATATATAGACGCGCCAGAGTTGTTTTCAATAGTAACACCAGATGTAGACACAGCAGCAATAGCTGGTCCTCCGGTACCACCATTAGAAGCACCACCATAACCTTGGATTGACCCTGAGTTATGTACTACTAATGTTCCGCCCATACTTGCAGAAATATTGACAGCAGCACCTGATGTACCACCGACTGTTACTCCTGAGTTTATGTATAAACGTTTTGGAACTGAGGAACCCCAGTCACTACCAAAAGCACTTGCACAATGAAAGTTAGTTGTGTTACTGCTTATTGTGTAATGAATCTCACCTATACAATCATAAAACTGACCAATAGAGATAGCTCCAGAAGTAGGTACGCTTGTATTGTTAGAGGTTGTATATGCACCGTTTCTATAATATTCACCGAGAGAATGGGGTGTATCTCCCCCAAACTCTCCAGCGATATCATTCATATTTAACGGACCACTATCCGGTAATCTTGGCATTTTTTAATTCCTCAACTTCTTCTTTAAGTTCGTTTATTGCGTTTATAAGTACGCCTACTATTTTACCGTAGTCAACTGATTTAACTTCTTTCTCTTCGCCTGTTTCAGGGTCAGTAGTCTTATTAGTTAAAACTACTTCTGGTATTACTTGTTCTACTTCTTGTGCAATAACACCAATACCGGGTTCATTATTTTTTAACCACTTGTAACTAACACCACGTAACTTACCGCAGATACCAAGAGCATCATTAATAGTAGAAATGTCAGTTTTTAGTCTTGCGTCAGAATAAGCTGTTACGTTTCCATCAGCAACTAAGTTACCACTAGCGTCGATATATAAAACTTCAGTACCATTATTTCTTCTAAAAATCCATTGACCGCCACCATTTTGGAAATACATATGGTTTGCGTGATGTTGAATTTTACCAGCAGTATCTCCTGACCAGCTACCAGAGGCTATTCTTATATCACTATTAGCAGCAATAGTTACAGCACCAGCACCACCAGTAAATGTAATGTCTCCTGAAGCTGTGTCAGCAGCATCTGATCTTACAAAACTAGAAGATTGTATTCCATCTACAGTATCAGCATCTAATCCTGACCCTCCACCATCAACAGTTTTAATAGCTGTGAGTATTTCACTAGCTGACTGGTCAGCAGTAGCTCCGTTTTCTACGTTGATAAATGATCTAACAGCACCAGCGTCAGCATGTCTAATATAGTTATCGTTACCTGTTTCACACATTATCTTGGTAACACCAGAACTTACATCATTAGCTGTAGTGTTAAAGTAGTTAGCAAATATATAACCACTTGAGTTTCTTTGTACAATAGTACCGTTACCAGCAGAAGCACTTGGTTGTGCTCCATCTAAAGTATCAGCATCTAATCCACTACCAGAACCATCTACAGTTTTGATAGCTGTAAGTATTTCAGCAGCAGTCTGGTCACCAGTAGCTCCGGACTCAATGCCGTTTAATTTACTATGGTCAGCATCAGTAAACACGTTACTGTCAGTTGCTGATTCTACCTTTGCACGAATCTCAGCAGCAGTTTGATCTGCTGTAGCTCCGTTTTCTACGTTTATAATACTTCTTACTTGTGCAGCACTTAAAGTTGTTGCATTACCAGTACCAGCAGTTTCTCTTCCCAAAATAGTNTNAGTNGGNAAGTTAATNAGTTTTGTTGTATCTACTATATCGTTAGCTAGATGAACTCTATCAATACTTCCGTCTACATAGTGTTCAGAGTTGATAGAATCGTCTGCTATTTTAGAACCGTTTACAGCATCTGCATTTATATCTGCATTAGCTATTGTTAAGTTACCAGATACGTTTGCGTCTGTAATTTTTACGTCTGAAGGTAATGTACCACCAGCAATCTTAGTTACTGCTATAGCATCTGCACCTAATCTACTAGCGATAGATGCTGAAGATACGTTTGACATATCTTCTCTTGCTAGTGGTCTACCACCAGCTTGTGCACCGTCATGTACGACGGCTGTGTCTTTTGTAGTATCTATAGTTACTTCGCCTTCGGCACCTGTAAATGTGTTGTGCTGCGAAGTAGTACCACGCCTTAATTTTAATAATTTTGCCATTTAAAGTGTACCGAAATCGAGAGTTAAGTTAGTTCCATCTATTGTTCCTGCTGTCACAGTCCCAGTAAATGTTGGGTTATTAATAGGTGCTTTTGTACCTAATGAGTTTGCAGTTGTAGTTGCAAAGTTTGAATCATCTCCAAGAGCTGCTGCTAATTCATTTAGCGTGTCTAAAGTTCCGGGAGCTGAGTCAACTAAATTAGATACGGCTGATCTTACATATGCAGTTGTAGCAACTTTAGTTGAGTTATCAGATTGAGCTTGTGTTGTTGCAACTACTCCGTTACTTAAAGTAGTACCACTAATTCCTAATCCTGATATATCTTTTCCATCAACATTTCCTGATACACTGATATTACCTGTAACACTTATTCCACTAGAAGTTACTTCTAATTTTGTATTACCTGAATCTTGTAATTTAATATTACCTACACCAGATGCGTTAATTATAGAATCTGTAGTATTATGGAATATTTGTAAATCCGAGTCGTTACCGTATTTAGCTTTTACATTATCATTATATCTGTTGTCTCCAGTAAATATAACACCAGCAGTTGTAGCAAAGTTACCAGTAGCTGTTACACCACCTTGCCATTGTGTACCATTATATATTCTTAACTCATTAGCAGAAGTGTTGAAGAATAAATCTCCTACATCTAAGCTAGTTGTTGGGTTAGTAGAACCTATACGATATCTATTTGCAAATGTATTTACGTCAGTAATATTAGCAGCAGTAGTGTTAATGTTTGTTGCATTAGACACGACACTATTAATATTGGATGCGTTAGCAACCGCAGCATTGATGTTTGAAGCATTTGAGACCGCACTATTTATATTACTTGAGTTGTTAGCTACCGCAGTTATATTAGAATTATTGCCAGCTACAGCATCAATGTTTGTTTTATTTGCATTGACAGCATTGATGTTAGTTGCATTATTCTTGACTGCGTTAATGTTAGTCGCATTACCAGCTACCGCAGTAACGTTAGCATTATTGTTAGCAACTGTTGTTACGTTACCTGAGATTCCAGCAACTGTAGTTACATTAGAACTAATGCCAGCTACGGTTGTTATGTTACTTGAGATATCAGCCAACGTATCCATGTCGTTTACGATTGCTGTTGTACCCAAGGTATTCATATCAGCTACAGCATCAGCAGTACCTAACCTACCTATCTCTGTATCTTTTCCAGCAACAGTTGTGACATCAGATGAGATACCAGCAACTGTAGTTACGTTTGCATTTATGCCTGCAACTGTATTTATATTTGTAGCGTTGTTTTTTACGGCTGTAATGTTAGTGTTATTACCAGCTACAGCAGTGATATTCGAGTTGTTACCAGCGACTGTATTGATGTTTGTAGCGTTGGAAACAGCAGCATTAATATTTGAAGCGTTGCTAACAGCAGCATTGATATTAGAAGCGTTAGCTTGTACGGCGTTAATGTTTGAGGCATTGGCTTGTACCGCGTTTATGTTACTTGAGTTATCAGCAACAGCTATTATCTTAAGTACGTTATCTGATACTGTTTTTATTGGGTCATCCTTAACAGTTATGGTGTTACCCATACCGCTATGGTTTGTACAATAGTATTGGAAGTTATTAGGTTGTGATTCTGGTATTACAATCTGTACCTTTGCTCCGGCACTACCTTGAGTACCTGTAACAGTAACCCCAGTTGAATACTGAGAACTACCAGCATAGAATCGTAATGGATGAGCACCGTTAGAACTATCACTTACATCAAATGTATATGTCCAACCTTTGTATAATGTCAAAGCAGGAGATGATACTCCATCAATTACAAACTTACCACCAGATACAGTTACAGTAAGTGTAATCTCATCTTCTAAAGCATCTGCAACTATATCTAATGAACCATTAGAACTACCTGTAGCTACAGCGTTTGTAATAAGACCTAAGTCTTCACTATATGTTATAGCTCCAGATACAGTAGCAACGTTATCAAGAACTGTTTGATTAGGTGTAATAATAGCAAACGTACTTCCTGTATATACAAGTAAGTTATCGTTAGAACTGTCATACCATAAGTCACCTTCTGTTAAAGATGAACCATCATTTCTTGTTGTAGGTTGACTAGCAGATATAATGTATATATCAGCAAAGTTATTTATATCAGCTACGTTTGCACCAGCATTGACAATGTTAGTTATGTTTGTAGCAACAGTGTCAACCTGAGTTGCTATAGGTACTAATCTATGGAAAGTATATGTATGTAATGTGGATGTAGAATTAACTAAGAAACCAAAACCTTGAGGTATTAGAGGTGCACCAGTTATAGTTACAGTGTTTCCTGTACCAGCACCGTTAGCTATAGTTATAGTTCCACTGCTAGGAGTTAGCGTAGCAGTTGTAGCTCCGATACTTAATATAGCTGCCTGTCCTGTAGACCCTTGTGGGTTAGTAGTTGGGAAGCTAGTCTGGTTTGCAATAGCTGTAAAACCACCAACGTCGTCAATAAGGTCAATAATTCTAGCATTAATAGCAGCAGTAGTAGCTACAAATGCGTCAGAGTTAGACCATGTAGCACCACTAGCAATAGTTTCTGTGCTGTCTTGTCTTAAGAACTTAGCTTCAGCTTCTGTTTCTGTGTAGTATCTACCGTCTAGAGCTCCATTTGTAAGCTCAGTTTCTGTGAAATATCTGTTATCTAACTGACCAGCATTTAGCTCAGTTTCTGTATAGTATCTACCATCTAGTGTCCCGGTAACAATGTTACTGTTACTGACATTTATATCTGTAGGTAGGTTACCAGAACCTAACTTATCTAGAGTTACAGAATCATTAAGTAACTTAGAACCTTCTATTTCTGCACTAGCATTTATATCTGCATTGACAATAGTTCCGTTAACTATGTTAGCACTAGCCACTGTAATATCAGTAGGCAATGCTCCTGAACCTAATTTAGCTAGAGTCACTGAGTCGTCAGCTAATTTAGTACCAGCTATATTTGCACTAGCATTTATATCTGCGTTTACTATAGTTCCGTCTACTATGTTAGCACTAGCTACAGTTATATCTGTAGGTAATGCACCAGCTCCAAACTTAGTTAGAGGTACAGAATCGTCTTTTAGTTTAGTACCTAGTATATCAGCATTAGCGTTGATATCAGCATCTACAATATTCCCTGCTGTTATGTTAGCTTGGGTAATTTTGATGTCTGTAGGTAAGTTTCCTGACCCTAATTTATCTAAGCTTACAGAGTCATTAGCTAATTTAGAACCAGATATATTTGCACTTGCGTTTATATCAGCATTTACTATAGAACCATCTACAATGTTATCACTGTTAACCATCCTATCGGCTGGTAATACACCAGTCTGTAGTTTAGTATATGCAATACCAGCATCTGATTTGATGTCAGCATTTACAATAGTGCCATCTACTATGTTATTAGATGTAATAGTAATGTCTGTAGGTAAAGCTCCTCCACCTAATTTGGATAATCCCACTGAATCGTTTGCCAGCTTGGATCCTGCAATATCTGCGCTTGAATTAATATCTGAATCAACGATATTAAGAGCCAATTTACCGTGAGCGATAGCAGCACTATTCGAGATATCAATATTAGTAATCGTGCCATCTTGTATGTTAGTAGAGGATATATCTATATCAGAAGGTAATGTGCCTCCACCTAATTTAGTAAGAGGTACACTGTCATTAAGTAATTTAGAACCTTGTATATTTGCAGTAGAATTTATATCTGCATCAACAATACTTCCATTAACTATGTTTGCTGAGTTAACAGTTATGCCACTAGGTAGTTGACCTGTAGCAATCTTGCTTTGTGCTATAGCAGCACTTCCGCTTATGTCAGCATCGACAATAGTACCGTCTTTTATCTTAGCTGAAGTAATAGACTTATCTCTTACGTCAGCAGTTCTAATTTTCTGTTGTTGTTCTTGATTAGCATATAAAGACTGATCTACAATATTATTTAGATCTCCAGCTCTAATAGCTGAACCAGCAGCAAATACAGCTTTAGGTGTATCTACATTTGTACGTCTATAAATATGAATATCTACGTCTTGCCCGGGAGCACTATTAAAAACAACATTTGTATTTGAAATGGAGTAGTCGTTGTTAGTACCACTTGTGTTTTCAGTTTTTTCAACTCCGTCTAATTCTACGATAAGATCAGAGTTCTGTAGTATTGGGAATGGGAAACCGAAAGATGTGGTGGAGGCATTTCCGGTATAAAATTTTTCAGTTGTCGCCATTTGTTTTTACAAACGATTTGCTTTGTCTTGGAGTGAAATAATTTCTTCTACATCTCCAAGTTGGGTGGCTTGTTTTATCTTTGCATTATAATATTGCTTAGATTCAACATTACTACGATCTGAGATTCGACCAATGGCAAACGCTTGTGCGTCTGACAATGCCTCACGTAGTCGTTGATGCAATAATATAAATTCTTTTCTATCTATTTCTACACCAGCTTCAGAAGCTTTTTTATATTCAGCTCTAAATCTCTTACCGTCAGCAGAGTTCATAATTTTAGTAATGGCTTTTTTAAAGACTTTATCTTCACCCATTAATCTTGTAACTTCTGATCTCTGCGCTCCACTTAGTTCAACACCGTTACCATCAGTATTTAACTGTGGTCTACCATCAAACTCTACATCTATAAGAAACTGTTTTTCTGGAGACATGCCGTCTCTTACCTTAAATACAGGTGCGTAGGCGTTCCATGCTCTTGTCCAGAAACTGTCTGGTTCTTTAACTTTACCACCATCTACCCAGTCGTATGCAGCAGGAAGGTTTCCTTTCATACCGGGGTTTCTGTTAGCGATAAGTTGTGTTACTTCGTTTTCTACTTCTTTGATTCCGGGACTCATCAATCTAGATAGTTCATTTCTAAGTCCACTACCCGGTACAAGACTACTACCAAAACTTGCAGTCCAACGAGCTGTTGCACTTGGGTTACCTTGTAGTACGTCGTATAACGGTTCTATACCAGCTAAGAATGTTTTGTTTGTTAAGTTAGCTGCTATTACATACATCATCTTTGCCATACCGATATCCAAGGTGTTAGGGTCTAACGTTCCATCAGAACCCGGTAAATCAAAGTTGTCAAAAATGTCAGCAGTAACTGCAATCCAATCACTTATAGCTCCTAATCCTTCATAGCTATACCATTTACCATCCCAACCTTTGTACGTTCTAGGTTCCCAACCAAGTTGTTGTCTAGTACGTTGTCTGGTTTTATCGTAAATACCATTGCCATGTAATCTGTCAGAGGTAAACATAAATGCTGCACCTGATACAGCAAATGCACCTATAGCTTTTCTACCTTTTAATTCTGCACGTATTGTTTCATACGTCATTTCTAATTTATCATCAGCTATACCAGTAATCCCTCTTTGTTCTAATAATCTTTTAACATTACTTATTGACTGATTAGAAAAAGGTTCTGCATATTCATTCATTTGCTTGACAAACAAACCCATTGGGTTGTGTGAGCCAGTAAATTTAATCATGTTTGTTGCAGTACGTGGAAACATGAAGAAAGGTCTAAGTAATGGTATACGTTTAATAAGAGCATTAAAACTGTCAACAGCAGGGTTATCTAAGTTCATAGCTATTTCCTTAGATGCAAACTCAACAGCTTGATCTGTAATCATACCATTTTCATCAAACATTTCTTTGTAGTATTTCTTATTCATTCTTTCAATACTTCTAGCTGATAATGGTTTCTTACCTTGTCTCTTTATTAAATCATCATATACCTTACCTCTGGTTTCTATAGCTCCTATAAACGCTCTAGTAAATCCGTCAAATGCTGTCATAGAGTTAGCACTAAAACGTAACCATGGATGATTAGCTATATCATTCATAGCTTCTATTCTATCAACAATACCAGAAGGACCAAAGTTGCCTGATTTCTCTTGTGCATCAGCAAACGCTCTAAGAGCTTTTACTTGACCTTCGTTCTTAATTGCTATATCTTCTCTCATTACATAACCTACAGAGTTAGGGTCTGACCATGCCTTACGAAACACAAGTCTCATGTGATCGAAAGATTTTTGTACAGTGTCACCTATACCACCAAAGTACATGTAACTAGCTCTTCTCATAACGTCCATATCTCTCTGAGCTATAGCTCCAGCCATTGTAGCGATAGGTCTTTCTATCATTAAAGCTAAGTTAGACGCAGCAGCTTTTAGTGGTGTACCAATAGCTGACAAAGTAGAGTTATAAATGTTTGACCAAACACCTTGCATAAATAATGATTCATACTCAGGGTTTACATCAATAAATGCTTTACGCATTATACCAGTAGAGTTTTTAAAATATGTATTTAGTTCAGATATATTCTTTACTTTACCGTCAGTAAATTCATAAGCCAACATTAATGGTTTTAACATTTCTGGTCGCTCTGCATTTATTTGACGTATAGTGTCGATAGTATCAGCAGATTCTTTTGTTATATTTTTTAAATTATCTAATGTTTCTTTATTTGCACCTTCCATAAAAGCCAGTGCATTTTCCATAACCTTTTTCTTACCACCATGATTACTGAAATCTAGCTTCTTCATGCGGTTCCAAAGGTTAATCATATTAAGTGCCCTACCTCTTGCGTAAGATGTTTGACCTTTAATATTCATTAGATATTGTAAACGATCTAAGACTTGTTCTTGTGCTTGTTGCACAGCAGCAGTACCATTCATTAATCTAGCACCTTCTGCCATATCTGTTACTTGGTCAGCCATAGACTTACCAACATAAGCTTGAGCACGAGCTAAGTCCATATTCATGTAGTCATCAAAGTATTTTTTGATAGCATTAAATACGCCAACATAACCCTCAGAGTTTAATACTCTAGTACCTGAGTCTACGTCTACACCAGAAAAGTTGTCTATAACACGTTTCATCTGGTCTACATCCATATCATACAAAGCTGCTGCTAAGTCTTCACCATTCTTAACT
>FUFK010076897.1_pt1 | contig 17715 bp, 16 predicted proteins | sample 1021851 | NCBI WGS metagenome assembly FUFK01 (sample SAMEA51879418, study PRJEB19060) | metagenome | reverse complement strand
TACTCATATAGAGTAATAAACTCAGAACGGAGGTTTAAATTTTATGATGAAGCCAAGAAAGCATTTGCCATAATAACAACAAACGAAACTAGACCATTTGGATGCTTTATCTTAACTAAAGGAGTTGTCAAACCTGATGGTACTGTTTGGGTACTAGATAAGTGAGTATTTGTGTATTTGGGATATTCGTTGCAGATCTATGTTTTTTTGCAAATGATATTCCAATACCAGGTCAAACCATATTAGGAAAAAAATACATCATCGGACCAGGTGGTAAAGGGTCTAACCAAGCAATAGCAGCAGCAAGAGCTGGAGGTAATGTATCATTTATAAGTAAAGTAGGTAAAGATAGCTATGCCGATCTTGCAATCTCTTTATATGAGAGAGATAAAATAAATTATGATGGTTTGGTTATCTCTGAAAATGAATCAACTGGGGCTGCAGGTATTTTGATTAATGAAAAAACTGGGCAAAATGCAATAAATGTTGTTCCAGGAGCTGCTGGTACAATCGATGAAAAGTTAATCGACTCAAAGTTAAATATAATAGAGTCTTCTCATGTTTTCTTAACTCAGTTAGAGACACCAAAAGAGGTAACACTCTATGCTATAAAAAAAGCAAAGAATTTTAATTGTACAACAATTCTAAATCCAGCACCCGCCAGTGAAATAACCGATGATAACTTTCAATATTTTGATTTTTTTACCCCCAATGAAACGGAAGCGAGTTTTTATTACGGTCAATCAATTAAAAATGAGGAAGACTGTAAAAAAGCAGGAAATTTTTTTTTAGATAAAGGGATAAAGAATATAATTATTACACTTGGAGAAAATGGTTGTTATTTTAAAAACAATAAAGAGGAGTTTATAGTACCTGCTTCNAATNTAAAAAAACCAGTAGTTGACACAACAGGTGCGGGAGATGCATTTAATGGGGCTTTAAGTGTGGCAATCTCTCAAAATAAAAACTACAAAGAAGCTATTGAGTTTGCTAATCTTGTGGCAGGTGTTTCTGTTACAAGGGAGGGAGCAGCAAATTCAATGCCATACAAAGAGGAATTACTTTAAAAATGCCATATATTTCAGACAAAAATCGCTATCAAAAAATGCATTATAGAAACTGTGGTGATAGTGGTTTAAAACTACCTGTCTTGTCAATAGGGTTATGGCATAACTTTGGTGGCAATGGAATGGCTTCAGAGTCTAAAAAAATTCTTTTTGAGTCTTTTGATGCAGGAATTACTCATTTTGATTTAGCAAATAATTATGGACCACCTTATGGCAGTGCTGAGTCTAATTTTGGAAAAGTCATGAAAAGTGATCTTGGAAAATACCGTGATGAGTTAATTATATCGTCTAAAGCAGGTTACGATATGTGGGATGGACCCTATGGTGAATGGGGTTCAAAAAAACATGTAATTGCTAGTTGCGATCAAAGTTTAAAGAGGATGAAACTGGATTATGTAGATATATTTTATTCTCATCGTTTTGATCCAAATACACCTCTTGAGGAAACAGCTGATGCTTTAGAAAGTATCTATAAAGCTGGTAAGGCCCTGTATATTGGTGTCTCTTCTTACTCCTCCAANAAGACAAATAAAATGATTTCAATTTTAAAGAGCAAAGGAATCAAATTATTAATTCATCAACCTTCTTATTCATTAATNAATNGATGGATTGAAAAAGATTTAACAANAACTCTNATAAAAAAAGGGGTTGGTTGTATCGCCTTTTCTCCACTAGCCCAAGGTTTTTTATCTAATAAATATTTGAAAGGAATTCCCAAAGTTTCAAGGGTTANTGAAAATAGCTCNTTCAGCAAAGATTTAATAACGAAAAAAAATACTAAAATTATTAATGAACTCAATAAAATTGCAAAAAGAAGAAATCAATCTCTATCCCAAATGGCTATAGCATGGGTATTAAATAATCGTGCAATAACTTCTGCTTTAATTGGAGCTAGATCTGTAAAACAGCTTAAAGAAAACTTAGCTGCACTTGATAATTTAAAATTTTCAAAAAAAGAAATAAAAGAAATAAATAAAGCNGCAAAAGAGGGTGATATAAATATATGGGCTCCTTCTAGTGCCCATTGATTAATTTAAATTTTTTATTATCTCACTAATAAATTAAATTTTAATCCACTTTTTTTTCTTAATAGACATAAAAATTGCATCTAATACTTTCATATTTTTTTTTGCATCTAATAATCCATAATCTATTTTAGTTTTATAAATTAACTCATTAGAAAATTTTGTAACTTGATGTTCATATTGATCAGTCGCTGGAAATACTTTTATTGTATTGTCTTTTCGATAGATTGATTTTCCATTGTAGATAACAACTGTAGTTGGTTTATTCGCAATTGCGTTGAAAGGATTTTCAATAACAACTGTTTTTTTTGTGCCAAGAATTACTACTTGTTGTGAATATGTGCTTTGTGTAGCAACTGTAAAGGTTGAGAAAATATCTCCAAAATCTAACAATGCGGATGATAAAATATCTGTTTTAAATTTTTTATCATTTTTAGAAGTTGCAATAACTCTTTTTGGTTCTTTATCTAATAGAAATCTTGATATGACAGTCGGATAACATCCAATGTCATAGATGGCCCCTCCACCAAAGTTTTTGATATTTCTGATATTTTTTGGATTTTTATTATTGTATGAAAACACTGTTGATATACTTGATATTGATCCGATCTTACCTGATTTTATATATTCTTTAACCCATCGCCATTGAGGATGATGCCTGACCATAAATGCTTCTTTAACAATAACTTTATTTTGTGAGGCAATTTTTATTAATGGATCTATATCTTTTGATTTTAAAGATAATGGTTTCTCTAATAGGAGATTTTTTTTATTTTTACAGGCCTCAATACTTGATTTTATATGTAAGTGGTTAGGAAGAGGGTTATAAATTACATCTACATCTTTATCTTCATATAACTCTTTATAAGAACCATAGCTTTTTGGTATTTTAAATTTTTTTGTTAAAGCCGTTGCTCTGGATAAATTTCTACTAGCGAGCGCTATAACCTGACTATTTTTAGATTTTTTTATTGCAGGTATTACGTGCTCCCAACCAATTTTAGCAGTGCTTAATATGCCCCAATTAATAATTCTTTTTTTCATAAAAAAAATTTAAACCTATTTGACTACAATCCATACATATATTTAAAAGATTTCATACATATATTTTATAACTTATGGTATCTATTTAAAAATGAGTGATTTTAAAATAGGCATTGATTACGGTGGTACCAAAATTGAGGGTATTTTAATAGACTCAAATGGTAAAGAAATTCTGAGAAAAAGATCTACTTATGAAAAAAATTACGAAAGTGGTTTAAATACCGTAAAATCTTTAGTTTCAGAATTTGATAAATTTACAGATCAACAAAATTCTGTAGGGGTTTGCATACCAGGATTTTCTTCATATGAAACTGGCTTAGTAAATAATGCTAATTGTATATGGATTAATGACAAACCATTTCATAAAGACTTAGAAAAAAGTTTAAATAGAGAAATTCGTATCATGAATGATGCTAACTGTTTTGCATTATCTGAAGCTATCGATGGCTCTGGGGCAAATTATAAATCAGTTTGGGGTGTAATTATTGGATCTGGTTTTGGCGGATCATTTGTTTATGAAAAGAAAGTCATTGAGGGCGTTAACCAAATTGCAGGAGATTGGGGACATCAACCATTACCCTATCCTACTGAGGAGGAAATTAATTCTAATGTCCAATGTAATGTAGGTAATTGCAAAAGACCCTTATGTGCTGAGCAATTTATATCAGGAATAGGTTTTACAAAATTATTTAACGAGAAATATGGCACCAGTTTAAGAACAAGAGAAATAGTCGCTTTGGAAGCAAATGGAGATGAAAGAGCAAAAAAAGAATTTGAATTATATGAAGATCGTTTTGCCAGATTAATATCTGTAATGATAGGTATCGTTGACCCTGAGGTAATAGTTTTTGGTGGAGGTATGTCAAACGTTGGTAGACTTTATGACAATATACCTAAATTACTTCCTAAATACACATTTAGTGATAAGATAAGAAATAAGATCTTACGGAATACTCACGGTGACTCCAGCGGTGTTAGAGGGGCAGCGTGGTTGTGGGACTCAGATAAATTTTAAATGAAAAAAATTGGAATTCTTACTAGTGGTGGAGACTGTGGTGGTTTAAACGCGGCAGTTAGATCGATATTTTTNAGAGCTAAAAATACATATCAGATGGAAGTTATGGGTATTCGTGATGGCACTGTTGGTTTAATGCAAAGACCAGTGGCTTATGTTCCATTAGACTATCAAACTTTTAGCGGTTCTCTTCTAAGACAAGGTGGGACATTTTTGGGAACAACAAGTAAAGGTAATCCTTTTAAATTTCCCATGCCAGATGGTAAATACAAAGATAGATCCCAAGACATTATTGATGGTTACAAAGAATTAGGTCTTGATGGGCTTATTGTTATAGGCGGAGATGGAAGCATGTCGATATTAACTGAAATTGCAAAAAGAGGTGACTTAAATATTGTAGCCATACCTAAAACAATTGACAATGATGTGGGAGCCACTGAAAGCTCCATAGGGTTTAATACAGCTGTAAATGTTGCTACCCAAGCACTAGATAACTTACAAACAACTGCTGCAAGTCATCAAAGAACGATGATTTTAGAAGTAATGGGGAGAGACGCAGGACACATAGCTATTAACGCAGGCATTGCAGGTGGAGCAGATGTAATCCTAATTCCTGAATTAAATTACTCTATCAAAGGAATTGTCAATAAACTCACTGAAATGAAAAATAGAGGAATAGTTCATTCGCTGATTGTAGTAGCAGAGGCAGTAAAAACAGAAAACGGAAAAAGTTATACTGTTGAATACGCTGATGGTCAAAAAAGATTAGGCGGTATAGGTAATTATCTTTCAGAGGAAATAATGAAAAGTACTGATATAGAGTGTAGGGTTACTTCTTTGGGGCATGTTCAACGAGGTGCGCCCCCTACTCCACGTGATAGAATTTTAGCAAGTGCTTTTGGAGTTTATGCTGTTGATTTAATAGCAAAAGGAAAATATGGAAGAATGGTTGCATGGAGAGATAGAAAAGTTGTTGATGTTCCAATTAGTGAAGGAATTTCTACTTATAAAGTTGTAGATAGATCCGATCCTCTAATTGAAACTGCTTTAGCACTTGGGGTATATGTTGGTGATATAAAGTGAATGTTTATACCAATAGAAAAAATTTCAAATCTTCAAGAATTTAAAAAAGATATTTTTAGTGGAAAAGTTTTTGTATTTCAAAAATCAAAAACTTCAAATGATTTAATAACCCAAATTAAAAATAAAATACAAAATATTTATGATGGTGAAATAGAAAAAATACACTATTTAAAAAATTCTGAGGATATAAGTAAGGATATTGTATCAAAATTAAAAAACCATGAAGATTTCAGAAAACTATTTTCAAACTTTTTATATGAAATTGGATATAATAAAGGTGAAACTTTTTGGGATCGATTTGTGGTAAGAGTAGCACCAGCAGAAAATAACTTACCTTACAGAGAAGCATCTAGAATAAATATTCATCGTGATACTTGGGGCACAAATTTGTATCAACAAATTAATTGGTGGGCACCAGTAAGCAATGTAGAGGAAAAAAATACTATGATTTTTTATCCAGATTATTTTGATGTTCCAGTAAAAAATACTACTTCGACTTGGGACTTAAACATTTATTTAGCCAATAGAAAAAAAGGCGATTTTTCTTATCCCTCTGCTCCACAATTAAAAGAGGACTTGCCCAGCAATATTAAGAAAATACCAGTAACTATAAAACCAGGAGAAATTTTATGTTTTTCAGGTGCCCACTTACATAGCTCATCAAAAGAAAAGTCTGAAAATACAAGGATAAGCTTTGAAATTAGAACTATTTGTGAAAACGACTTAAATAGTTCAGCTCAAGCCCCAAATGTAGACTGCGATTTGCAATGGAAGTTCCCTAAAATTTTTAAAAAAATTAATGACAATTCGCCCCTGAAAATAACTAGCTGATTATTTTATTTTTTGCTAATTTGCTGTTGTGAAGAAAAAATATTCAATATTTAGCCTTGCTAAAAATGCACTATCTGGCCATAAAGAGTGGCCAAAAATGTGGAGAAGCCCCGAACCTAGAGAGTTTTATGATGTCATAATAATTGGTGGTGGGGGTCATGGACTAGGAACTGCATATTACTTAGCAAAAGAACATGGATTAAAAAATATTGCCGTAATAGAAAAAGGTTGGCTTGGTGGAGGTAACACAGGTAGAAACACCACTATCATTAGATCAAATTATTTATGGGATGATAGTGCTCATTTGTACGAACACTCTTTGAAGTTATGGGAAAACCTATCAAGCGAATTAAATTACAATGTAATGTTTAGTCAAAGAGGGGTTATGAATTTAGCCCATAACGAACATGATATAAAAGAAATTAAAAGAAGAGTGAGTGCAAATAATTTAAATGGTATTGATTCATTTTGGTTATCTAAAGAAGAAATTCAAAAAAAGGTTCCTATAATGAATACTGACAATCTTCGATATCCAGTGCTAGGTGCATCTTACCAACCTCGCGGTGGTGTAGCAAGACATGATGCAATAGCATGGGGTTTTGCAATGCGCGCTGATGAGATGGGAGTTGATATAATTCAAAATTGTGAGGCACATCAAATAAGGACTAAAAATGGAACAATAGAAGGTGTCGAAACTTCCAAGGGTTTTTTAAGGGCAAATAAAATTGGAGTTGTTGCTTCAGGTCATACTGGTGTTTTAGCAGAGAGTGCNGGTATCAGATTACCTTTACAAAGTAAGCCACTTCAGGCACTTGTTTCTGAACCAATCAAACCTATTATTGATACAGTGGTAATGTCCTCTGCAGTTCATGCTTATGTCAGTCAATCTGATAAAGGTGAATTAGTTATTGGAGCAGGAACCGACAGTTATAATTCTTTCACTCAAAGAGGTGGTTTTAACATTATTGAAGATACTATTCGAGCTATGGTCGAGCTTTATCCAGTATTTGGCAAAATGAAAATGCTTCGTCAATGGGGTGGTATTGTTGACATCTGCCCAGATGCTAGTCCTATTATTAGTAAATGTGACATTGAGGGTTTATTTTTTAATTGTGGCTGGGGCACAGGTGGTTTTAAAGCTACACCTGGAAGTGCAAATGTTTTCGCACATACCATTGCAAAAAATGAACCTCATCAAATTAATAGTGCTTTTAATCTTGATAGATTTGCAAGTGGAAGATTAGTNGACGAACACGGTGCTGCAGCCGTAGCACATTAATAAATATGCTCATAATTAATTGCCCTTATTGCGGCCCGAGAGATCAATCGGAATTTTCAAATGGAGGAGAAGCNCATGTAAAAAGACCCGATGGATCAAAAGAAATTGGTGATCGTGAGTGGGGAGAATATGTCTTTATAAGAGCAAATCCAAAAGGTTTGTTTTATGAGCGCTGGGTACACACACATGGTTGTCGCAAATGGTTTAATTGTGTAAGAGATACATCTACTGATGAAATTTTGGTGACCTACAAGCTCGATGAAAAAAAACCAAATTTAAATAATTTCAAAAGTGTTGTTAAAACGCCATCTGGGGAACCAGAAGTTGGTTCAGGTAATTTTACGGTTGANAAATGAAATCTATAAATTTAAAAGAAAATCAATTTATTCAGTTTCATCAAAAAATTAGCTTCAAGTTTGATGGGGTCAAATATTTTGGCTACAAAGGNGATACTATAGCCTCAGCTCTATTAAGAAATAATATTAACCTTGTAGGAAGAAGTTTTAAGTACCATAGGCCAAGAGGAATTTATACCTGTGGTATAGAAGAACCAAATGCTCTAGTCCAAATAATTAGTGAATATTCCGAACCAAACACAAGAGCAACTATAAAAAAAATTTATGAAGGNATGGAAATTGAAAGTCAAAACAGATGGCCTTCTCTTGAAAACGATTTTGGAAGTATCAATAACTTATTTTCTCCAATTTTTACTGCTGGTTTTTACTATAAAACATTCATGGGGCCNCATAAGAAATTTTGGAAAAATTTGTATGAACCACTTATTAGAAGAGCCGCTGGATTAGGTAAACCTCCCAAAGATTTCAAAGGCATAAGCAATCATATCCATCACAATGTCGATATTACAATTATAGGAGGAGGATTAAATGGACTCCTCGCAGCTAAATCTTTCATCAACTCAAATTATGATGTGTTGTTAATTGACTTTGAGGAACAACTTGGTGGCATTATAAATAATTCAAACAAAATATCATCAATTGATAACAAAGAGCCTAAAGATTGGTTAAAAGAAACTATACAAGAAATAGAAGACTCTAAGAATATAAAGATTTTAAAAAACACACTTGTTACAACTTATAATTACATAAATCATCTTATAGCCATTGAAGATAGATTTGTTGGCTCTAAACCGATAGAAGGAAAAGTTAATAGCACTTTACATAAGATACGTACAGGTCACACAATATTATGTAATGGACACATTGAGAGATTTTTATCTTTTCAAAATAACGATCTACCAGGCATAATGCTAAGCTCTTCATTTGAAAAATATATGTGCCGATATGGACTAGCACCTTCTAAAGAACCTGTTATTTTCAGTAATAATTCGAATTCAAACAGCTTAGTTTATAGTCTTATAAAAGCTGGTTTAAAACCAAAAGCATATATCGACTCACGATCCGGGGAAGAAATTGAGCCAAATTTGTTTGACTTGATAAGAAAAAATGATGTTCCTCTCTACACAAATTCACAAATAAAAGGAGCATTTGGAAACAAAAAAATTGAAAAAATTCTTGTTGAGGATAGTTCTGGTGCTTTAAATGAAATTAAATGTGACTGCTTATGTTTGTCAGGTGGAATAAATCCAGATGTTCACTTGTTTACTCAATCAAAAGGTTTATTAGATTGGGATGAGAAAGATTTAACTTACAAACCATCAAAACCTTTTCAACCTACCATAACTCTTGGTTCTGCTTCAGGACAATTTAATTTTGATAATTTAAATTCTGATATAAATGAAAAATTGAAAACTTTTAAAGTCAAAAAATTAGACGTAAAACTCGAATTAAATACAAACACTAAGTATAACATTGAAAAATTGTGGGAGGTCTCTCCGCAAAAGAAATCATTATGGGCTAAATCATTTATTGACTTACAAAATGATGTAACAACTAAAGATATCCGTCAAGCAATAACAGAGGGTTTTGATAGAATTGAACATTTAAAAAGATATACAACAAATAGTATGGGAACCGATCAAGGTAAAATTAGTAGTATTAACGCACTGGGAATAGTTTCTGATCTTCTGGATAAAAAAGTAAATGAAGTTGGCACAACTATTTATCGNCCACCCTATGCTCCTTTAAGTTTTTCTGCAATAGCNGGCAGAAATTGCTATGAGTTTTATGACCCAGAGAGAAAATCACCAATACATAGTTGGCACTTAAAAAATGGTGCAATTTTTGAGGATGTCGGGCAATGGAAAAGGCCATGGTATTTTCAAATTAATAAAGATGAGTCGATGCATGATGCTGTTCAACGAGAGAGCAAAAATGTAAGAGAAAACGCAGGTATTTTAGATGGGAGCACATTAGGAAAAATTGAGATCAAAGGTGAGGATGCGTTGGAATTTATGAATTTAATTTACACAAACAGTTTTACTAAGATGAAACAAGGTTCTGCAAGATATGCTCTTATGTTGGGGGAAGATGGAATGGTAAAAGATGACGGGATAATTTGTAAAATTTCTGATCAGCATTTTATTGCCACTACAACTACTGGAGGTGCTGCTACTGTTTTAGGTTGCATGGAAGAATATGCTCAAACCGAGTGGCCAAATTTAAAAGTTTTTATGAACTCGATTACAGAGCAATATGCAACTTTCAACATTAGTGGACCAAAAACCAGAGAAATTATGAAAAAAGCCTTTCCAAATATCAATTTTAGCAATGAGGAGTTTCCATTTATGACTTTCCAATTTCATGAATTTAATGGTATTCCAATACGAATTCTAAGAGCAAGCTTTACCGGGGAGTTAGGTTACGAAATATATATTCCGTCAAATAGTGCCCCTAAAATTTGGGATAACATTCAAAGTGTTGGAAAAGAATTTGGTCTTGCTCCCTACGGCACAGAGGCAATGCATCTTTTAAGAGCAGAAAAAGGTTACATTATTGTTGGCCAAGACACAGATGGTTCTATAACGCCTATAGATTTGGGACTTAGCTGGATGATTGGTAAATCAAAAAAAGATTTTTTAGGTAAAAGATCACTTACTCGGTCTGATACTATAAGAGAAGATAGGAAACAACTTGTTGGTATCATTCCCTCGAATAAAGCCGATAAACTAGAGGAAGGACAACATATCATTCTTGATAAAGAAATTAAGTCTCCTGTCCCAATGCTTGGTCATATTACATCTTGTTATTATAGTTCTACATTAGGTCATGATTTTGCATTAGCTGTTATCAAAAATGGCCACTCTATGATTGGAACAAAAGCTTACGCTTCTACATCAAGTATGAGTACAACTGGTGTGGATATAGTNAAACCNGTTTTTTATGATGAAGATAATAAAAGGTTAGTTTCATGACTGAAGTAATCCGATCTGATGGTATTGAAATAAAAAAAAAAGTTATTCAACAAATTCTGTTAAGAGGATCTGGTGACTCAAAATTTAATAATCACATAAATAAATCTTTAAAACTTTTACCACCATCAGATAATTTAAGGATAATTTCAAATGATAATTATACTTTAGCAAAAATGTCTTTTGATCAATGGAATTTAATATTTGAAAAAGAAATTGAAATTAAAAAGCTCAACAAAATATTAGATGATTTAAATAAATCACCCTTAATATTAGCTACAAATATTTCTGACTCACAAGTATTTTTTGAAATTCAAGGTAAAAATAGTTTTGATATATTAAATAAATTAACGCATTTTGACTTTAGAGAAAAATCCTTTAAAAAATCCACTGCCGCACAAACATTATTAGCTAGAGTAGACTGTTCTATTTTTAATCTTGATCTTAAATTATTACTTAGTTGTAATCGATCATTTGCTGACTATCTTGAGGATCGTCTTATTGACGCGGTTAACTATTANGTTTTTTTTCATATTGACATCAAATTTTGGAACTGATTAGGTATTTTTANNGGAATAAATGGCAAGAAAATCAAGAATAATAATCGTTGGTAGTGGTATTGTTGGAGCGAGCACCGCCTATCATTTAGCTCAATTGGGTTGGAAAGATATGGTTATACTTGATCAAGGGCCATTGTTTGAAACTGGAGGCTCTACAAGTCATGCACCAGGAGGTGTGTTTCAAACTAATCCTTCACGAATGATGTGTAAATTTGCACAGTACACAGTTGACTTACTTAGATCCTTATCATTTGAGGGAAAACCTTGTTTTCATACTGTTGGAGGAATTGAAGTATCNAAGACAAAAGAAAGACATCAAGACNTNTATCGAAAACTAGGTATAGCTCACAGTTATGGATTAACTGATGCAAAAATAATTACTCCAGATGAAGTTTTAAAAATGAGCCCCTATATTGATCCAGAAAAAATTCACGGGGGATATTATGTTCCAACTGATGGTTTAGCAGCACCTGTAAGAGCAGTTAGAGCAATGGCAAAATATGTGACTGATTTAAAAGCAGGGGAATTCTTTGGTGATACAGCAGTTAATGGTTTTAAAATTCAGAATAATCAAATTCGNGGNGTNCAAACATCTAAGGGTGATTATGAAGCCGATATTGTACTTGTCTCAACTGGTATCTGGGCTCCAAAAATGGGAAGACTTGCGAACATATCATTACCTCTAGTTCCCTGCGAACATCAAATGGTGTGGTTAGAACCGTTTGAAGAATTGAAAGAATTTAAAGCTGATCACAAAGAAGCTTTGGTTGAACACGCATTGATGCGTCACCAAGATTACAGTCTCTATTTCAGACAATGGAATGATACTTATGTTATTGGGAATTATCGACATGAACCAAGAATTTTAGAGTCAGAAGAATTAAAGAAACCTGAAGATGCTGAAGAAATGCCCTCTTTGGTGGACTTTAGACCTGATGATTTTGAAGGTGCACATAAAGAGTCGAATTGGTTGTTCCCAAGATTTTCNGAAAAAAAACTTACAAAAAAAATTAATGGAATTTTTTCATTTACAACAGATGGTAACCCTTTGATGGGCGAGACAAGTGTAAAAGGTTTGTGGACCGCTAATGCTGTATGGATAACACATGCNGGTGGTGTTGGAAAAGCTATGGCAGAGTGGATAGTTAATGGTGAGCCTGAACTTGATGTTCGTCAAGGAGATATCAATCGTTTTCATCAACATCATCATGTCAGGAAATATCTAAGGTCAAGAGGTAAGCAGAATTATAAAGAGGTATATGATATTATTCACCCGCTTCAACAAATGGAGCAGCCAAGACCACTAAGAAGAAGTCCATTTTATGCAAGGTTAGAAGGACAAAAAGCACATTTCTTTGAGACTATGGGCTGGGAAAGACCTCAATGGTATGAGTCAAATGCTGAATTAATGAAAGGTAAAAACTTTCCAAATAGNACAGGCTGGGCTGCAAAATATTGGTCACCAATTCAAGCAGCTGAACATCTTGTAACAAGACAAACGGGTGCCCTGTTTGATATTACAGGATTTGTGAAAATTGAAGTAAGTGGAAAAGGTGCTCTNAAATTATTNCAGAAAGTTTGNACAAATAATATTGATGTTGCCGTAGGTAAAGTTGTTTATAGCGTAATTTCTAATATGTATGGTGGTATAAAGAGTGATCTTACAATTAGTAGACTTGAGGAAAATAAATTTTGGGTCTTGGCAGGAGCTGGGAATGGAATGATTGATATTAGTTGGCTTCGAGCAAATGCTCCTGATGATGGAAGTGTTCAGATCATAGATTGGACATCTGCTTTTGCAGGTATTGGCTTATGGGGGCCAAATTCAAGATCTGTTCTTGAAAAACTGTGTGATGATGATGATGTATCTAACGAAGGTTTTCCATTCTTCCATATTAAAAAGATTTCAATCAGTAACATTCCTTGTGTTGCTGTAAGAATTTCTTACATAGGTGAATTAGGTTGGGAAATATATACACCTACCGAGTATGGGCTATCATTATGGGATGAACTTCGAGAAACCTCAAGAGAGTTCAACATGATTTGCTCAGGTGCTGGTGCTTTTGAGTCACTCAGATTGGAGAAAGGCTATAGATCACTGGGTACAGATATTCATACTAATTACAACCCTTATGAGTCAGGCTTAGGCTTTACGGTAAAGCTTAAAAAAGATGATGAGTTTATCGGTAAGAATGCACTTCAAAAAATAAAAGAAAAACCAATTGAAAAGAGACTTACTTGTATGATTATTGATGACCCTGAAGGAATGGCCTTGGGCACAGAACCGATTTATTCAAATGGTAANGCTGTAGGGTACGTTACAAGTACAAATTATGGCTATTTTGTTGATAAACACATTGTTTATGGATATTTACCAACAGAATTGTCAGAAAAAGGAAATAAGTTAGAGGTCGAGTACTTTGGCAAAAGGTATCCATTAACAGTTACAGAGGAACCTTTGCTCGACCCAGAAAATAATAGATTAAAGTCTTAACTATTATATTTTAAAAATATGATCAAAGAAAATATTGTTTCTTTAGTTGATGGCTTTACCGTAGAGCTTAACCCAAAAGTAAGACACAAACTAAAGTCGATTCCTTTAGATAAAAAAAATAATGTCTACATAACATATNTACCTGATGCTACGGAAAACGANATTTTAGAAACTGTTGATTTTGTATCTAAACAAGAATTAACTCCTATTACTCATTTGCCTGCAAGGACAATGAAAGATTTAGATCATGTTTCAGACTTCCTAAAAGAACTTAGAAATAGAACAGATAGCAAAAAAATTCTTGTTATAGGTGGTGGNGGCAATCANAATGGATCAGTATCATCTTCACTGGAAATACTAGAGTGTGGTTTATTAAAGGATAATGATTTTGAAGANATAGGAATAGCTGGACACCCNGAAGGCTCACCTGATATTGATCAAAATACTGTGAACGAATTTTTGAANAAAAAATATGAATTATCAAAANATAANAATTTAANTTTAGAACTTGTTACTCAATTTTTTTTTAATGCCGAACCATTTATTAAATGGTGNAAATTTTTAGATAATTCAAATATAAAATTACCCGTCAGAGTAGGCTTTCCAGGCCCAGCNTCTTTTAAAACACTTCTTAATTTTGGGATAATGAGTGGTGTTGGAAATTCATTAAGTTTTCTAAAAAAGAACTCATCTAAAGTAACTGACCTTTTAACAAAAACTTCAAACGATGAAATGTTTATTGAATTAGCAAATTTCTCTAAAGAACAAAGTTCATTTAAAAATTTTCACTGCTTTCCTTTTGGTGGCTTCGAGAAGACCTGTCATTGGTTAAATGCTCTTCAAAATGGTGATTTTACAATGGAAAATGACAAAATAGTCCTCCACAACAAAATCTTTTAAGTTCTAATTTTTCGATTGCATAGACCCTAAAAAGAAATTAATTTTCAAAAATTGCTACTGCATTTTTTATAGGAGGATATATGAAGCTNAAGCAACCAAGTTCAGTGGACCAATCTGACAGAAAAGTCCCATTTAATTTAAGGCAATCAGGACCAACACCTCAACAAATGCTTATATCTACTAGAGTTAGAAAAAATCCTTATTGGCATTTATCAGTTGAAGCAGGATGTTGGAGATGCACCGTATACAATAGAATGTATCATCCTAGAGGTTATGTAAAACCTGAAGATGGTGGTGCAATGGTTGAATATGATGCATTAGTTAATCACGTAACAATGTGGAATGTAGCAGTTGAAAGACAAATTCGTGTAAAAGGACCTGATGCATTAAAATTTACAAATTTTGTTATCACAAGAGATGCAACAAGAATTGAAGTAATGAAAGGAAAATATGTAATCCTTTGTAATGACAAAGGAGGAGTGTTAAATGATCCTATATTACTNAGAATTGCAGAGGATGAATTTTGGTTTTCACTTTCTGACTCCGATATTATGTTTTTTCTTCAAGGCGTAAATCACGATAAAAAATTTAATGTAGAAATTGATGAAATAGATGTATCTCCTGTTCAAATTCAAGGACCAAAGTCAATCGATCTTATGGCAGATTTAGTTGGAGATGCTGTTAGAGACATTCCTTACTATGGATTAATGGCAGCAAAAGTTGGAGGGAGAGATTGTATTATTTCCCAAACAGGTTTTACTGGGGAAAAGGGATATGAAATCTACCTCAGAGATGCAACTTTGTATGCAGATGATATGTGGAATGCTGTTTTAGAGGCTGGAAAGAAACACAATCTAAAAGTAATAGCACCTGCACACCATAGAAGAATAGCTGCAGGAATTTTATCTTGGGGTCAAGATCTTGATGCCGAAACTTATCCATTTCAATGTAACCTTGGCTATCAGGTTCCAAGAAAAAAACAAGCTGACTATATTGGTAAAGAAGCTCTAGAGGCAATGAGAACAAAAATTGAGGCAGGTGAGAAACCATATAGCAACCAACTAGTTGGATTTAGATTAGGTGGTAAACCCATTGATGAATATGCTCCAGACTTTTGGCTTATATCTGAAGATGGATCTACACCAATAGGGTATCTAACATCACCTTGGTATTCCCCTGAATTGGGAACAAATATCGCAATGGGATATGTACCTTATGAGAAAAAAGACTTAGGTAATAAATTTAAATTTCATCTACCTGATGAGTATTGTGAAACTCCAGGGTCGCCTGTAGATGGTGAAATAGTTGAAATACCTTTTAGGCCATCAGTAAATCCTAATGCACGAGAAATTGCAAAGGATGATGGAAGAGATACGGCATATTAATTTTATTTTTAAAAAGCCTAGATAAATAAGTATTTAGGCTTTTTTCATTTTAAAATTTCTTTGACATATCGAAAGTATCTAATGTAATCTTTCTACATGAATATTCCAAAAGTTATAAATTCCCAAAAACTTTACGATTTGTATGAACAAATTTTTGACTATTTTAGTTTAACTGTTTATGACTTGGAGTCTAAAATTGATACTAATTTAAATATCTCAAATATTAAAAATAAACTTGAAACTTTTTCTGATAAACATTTTAAAAATGCACTTAATGATTTCAATCAAGAAGTAAAAAAAATAAAAAATCACATACCTGAAGATTTTTTAAAAATCGAGCAAATCTCCAATGAGATTAAACAAAGTTATAATAAGTTTTTAGAACAGAATTTTTTTGATTATGAGTCATTAAATATATTAAAGAACAAATTAAAGAGTAATATTGATAATATTCATAAAATTTACTCTTAAATATTAATAAAACTGTTATGAATTTGGATTTTTTAATAATTATATTTTTAATTATTGTAATCGTTCTTNTAATTTTNGTTTTGTTAAAGTCAAGTACNAANACTAATGATAANACNGATTTAGATTTAAAAAAAATNAACGAAAACCTCGCAAACCTATTTGATAAAACTCTTGAACAAACAGGATATGTNAATTCCAAAATAGATGAAATTGGAGTTTTAACAAAAAANATGACTAATGCCATGACAGCAAATATCTCCGATATGGGCGACATGGGTGAGGCTATTTTGGAGAATATCTTACAAGATTGTGGAATGACCAAAGATAGAGACTACAAAACGCAATTTACTGATAAAAATGAGAGTGGGCAAATTTTTAGGCCTGATGTAGTAATTTTTCTTCCAGAAAAAAGGAATATTATTATTGATTCAAAATTACCAATGAAAGATTGGTATGATTATCAAAACACTGATGATGAAAAGGCAAAAGAGGTGTCTATAAAAAATTTCATAAATTCAATGAAAAGTCATATAAATGCAATTCACAAAAAGGATTATACAAACCTCATAAAAGTGAATTCGCCAGATTATGTCTTTATATTCATGCCTCATGATTATGCATTGATCACTGCTCAAAAGTACGATCAGAGTATTTCAAACTATGCACAACAAAAACAAGTAATAATTGTGGGACCATCTACTCTCATTATGTGCATGAAACTCGTCGAGAGTATTTGGAGACTTGAGAAACAAAATAAAAATTCAAAAGAAATTGCAGAAATTGCAGGTAGTATGTTTGACCAGATTGCAAAAACTTTAAATTTGCTAGAAAAAACAGAAGCAAGTTTAATTAAATCAACTGAAAATATAAATCAGTCAAAAAAATATATAACAGATGGTAAGGGTAGTTTATTAAGTAGGGCTAATAAAATTAAAGATTTAGGTGCCAAAACAAAAGTTGAGTTAGATATTAATGAATGAATATTCTTGTATATAGTTTTAATGATAAAATTGGAGATGGCTTACAAAAGGTAACTTTTTTACAAACTTTAAAAAACATATACCCTGAATCAAAAATTTATTACACGACCACCCATACAACAACTTTTAAAGATAAATTAAATCCATTAGTAAAAGATACAATTTTTGAAATTATTGAAAATAATGGCATACAGTCATCAATATCAAATCTGACGCGTCGTCCCACTCTCTCCAAATAAAAATATTTGATAGT